>OQVQ01000678.1_pt1 | contig 15296 bp, 15 predicted proteins | sample 1691491 | NCBI WGS metagenome assembly OQVQ01 (sample SAMN03418252, study PRJEB22391) | human gut metagenome | biome: human-gut; feature: organic feature; material: feces | host: Homo sapiens | place: Tanzania | collected 2013-01
GATGTTGAAGCCGGGGCCCTGCTGATAATAGAACTTAGGTTTTGGGTCCGCCTGCCCCTAAAGAGGCGTTGCCGCCAACGGTGGAAAATTCCTTGCTGGCCGGGTCGGGCGCGTAAAAGAAGCCGAGTTTATCCAAAGCTTTTTGTAAATTTCCGTTTACGGTCCCGCATTGAACGCGGGCGTATTTTTCTTCCGTGTTGATTTGTTCTATTTCGTCTAAATGGTTCTGCTTGTAAGAAGCGAGGGCACTTTGGGGCTTGCTTCAAGATTATGGGTAAAAATAAAGCCGAAAAACCCATATAAAAAAACCATACTGGCATTTTTCCCGGATTTGCAAAGCACCATGCTGTGCGTAAAAGATATTATTTCCGCAGGTATAATACCCTCCGCGCTTGAAGCGATGGATTCCTCCACTTTAAAAGCCGCCAAAACGGATGTTGAAGCCGGGGCCCTGCTGATAATAGAACTTGACGGCAAAAAAAGCGAACTTGCCGCACAAGCCGAAAAAGTTTTGAAATTCTGCTCCGAAAGAAAAGCTCTCGGCGCGAAATCGGCCGACAACGAAGAACAAGCCAAAGCTTTATGGCAAAGCAGGCTGGCGGCCGCGGCGGCCTTGGCAAGCTTGGGGACAGGGCTTATTTCCCTGGATTGCGCCGTAAGCCGCTCAGATTTGCCGCGCATAATAACGGAAATTTCCGCAATTTTCGCCAAATACGGGCTTAAAGCGGGCATAGTATTCCACGCCGGCGACGGAAATTTGCACCCTAATATAGCCTTTAACGAAAACAATTTATACGAACTTTCAAAAATAAAAAAAGCCGTCAAGGAAATACACGCGGCGGTATGCCTTTGCGCTGGCACAATCAGCGCGGAGCACGGCATCGGCGTGGAAAAACGCGCCGTAATGGCGATGATGTTTGACGCCGGCACTTTAAATTGCTTTAGGAAAATCAAACAAGCTTTGGATCCCAAAAATCTGGCGAACCCGGATAAAGTTCTGCCGATAGCTTCCGTTTCCCAAAAAATCCTCACCCCGCCGGAACGAATAAAATATTTAATCGAAACCGTTAAAAAAGCCAATGCGGAAAAAACCGTTTTAAACCTCTGCGGGCTTAACACAAAAATAAAACTTAAAGGCAAAAACAATCTGAGTTTAAAAAATTTAAACAAGATAATCGAAGTGGACAAAACAAATTACACTCTTACGGCCGAACCCGGTATAAACGTAAAACATTTGGCCGAAGAACTGGAAAAAGAAAATCTTTTTCTGCCGTTTGCGCCCGGCAAAGGCAGTTTGGGCGGAGAGTTTTGCTCAAAAAACTCGCCGGAACTTAAAGATTACGTTACCGCACTGGACGTAATTTTGCCCGACGGGACTTTTATACAATACGGCGGCAAATACGTCAAGAACACCGCCGGTTACGACTTGGCCGCGCTGTTTTCGGGCTCGCGCGGAGCTTACGGCATAGTAACTTCATTGACGATAAGGCTTTTGCCTTTTAAACCTAAAACGGCAAAGCCCGCGGCTTTTGCGCCGTGGCGGCCAAACGCCGTTGAAAGGAAGTTAAAATCCGCGCTGGACGCAAACAATATTCTTAATCCGTTTTACTTTGAGGAAGCTCCGCATGAAAATTAAATACGCAAAACTGCCGCCCGCCCCGGCAAAATACCCGCGGGAAAGCCGATTGAGCTTCCTCATAAAAAACAAGGGCCACTTTGACGAAGAACAAGCCGCGCGCACCTGTACGCGCTGCGGGGCGTGCCTGCAAAAATGCCCAAGCTTCAGGGCTTTAAAGAGCGAGATCTATTCCCCTCGCGGGCGGGCGCAGCTTTTAAGATTTTTCTTTGAAAAGAAACTGACGGCAAAACAAGACAGAAAGGATATGCTTAATTCCGTCCGTTCCTGTTTTATGTGCGGCTCCTGCACGGCTTTTTGCCCGCCTAAAACACCCGTGCCGGATTTAATGTTTTCCTTCGGCAACGCTTTGGGCGGCCCCTCAAAAACAAAAGGCTCTCGCCTGCTCAGATTTTTTTACATCGCCGCGGCGAAACTTAAAATTAAAAACGCTCTTAAAAAACAAAAAGACGCGGATAAAAAAATTATCTTCGCGCCGTCTTTTTATGCTTCTTCCCAAATAAAAAACATTTTGGATATTATAAATTCTTCCGGCTTTAAAGCAGAAGCGGATTTTTCCGCGATGAGTTTGGAAGTTTCTTATTTTTCCGCCGACATAAAAAAAATTAAAAAAGCCCTTTCCGCGCTGCTTAAAACCGCGCAGAACTCGCCGGATACGCAGATAGTGACAGACGGCTGGGAAGCTTACGCCGTGCTTAAAAAAGCTTCTTTGTTCGGGCAAGATTTCGCCCCGCTGGAAAGCCGCGCAAAATTCCTTACGGAATATATGCGCCCCGTAAAGAAATTTAAGGGCGATATCCCTTTTAAAAAAATCATTGTCTGCCAAAGCGACGTCGCCTTAAACGCCGAACTCTTTACCGAACAAATACGCAAACTTTTAATTTGCCCCAAAAAACTTTTTTTGATAGAGTGTATTCAAAGCAAAGAATTGCCGCCGGCGGCGGCCGCGCATTGGGTTAAAATAAAAGGGGAAGACGCCGTAAAAAAACAAAGCGCGCAAAACCTTTGCGATATCGGCGCGGATTGTATTACAGTTTGCTCGCACGCGGACAAAAAACTTTTTGAAATTTTGGCCAAACGCCAAAACCCGCGCCCCGTAGTTTTGCACATATCCCAAATACCGGAAGTGTTCTATGCCAAAGATTGAAGCTCAAACGCCGACCGATAAAGACAAACTGGATTTGCTGGTGGAATTCGGCTGGAGGGTTTCGCATGAAACCAATCTCGACGCATTGTTGGATCTTACCGCAAAGCAAATAACGCATATTTTGGGCGTTAAAAGGTGCTTTATTTTCATAAAGGACGAAGACGCAAAAGAGTTATGGTCCAAAACGGCAAGCGGCAAAGGCTTGGAATACACGGAAATACATTTGCCTCTTTCGGGGACGAGCATAGCCGCGAGGATCTGCAAAGACGGCCACACCATTAATCTGCCCGACGCTTATGCGGACAAAAGATTTTCCAAAGAAATAGATTTGGTTACGGGTTTTAAAACCAACTCCCTTTTGGCGGTACCGCTCAAAAACAAGGAAAACATTACAATAGGCGTACTTCAGGTAAGCAATAAAAACGACGCGACACCGTTTTCAAAAAAAGACGAAGGCCTCCTAAAACTTATGGCCAATCTGGCCGCAGGCAAAATAGAAATAGCCAAGCTTTACGACGAAGTGAAGCTTTCCAACCTGGAAACTATTTACCGCCTTGCCGTAACCGCCGAGTACCGCGACCAAGACGACACCAGACGCCATATTGAAAACATCGGCCAAGTAAGCTATTTGATAGCCAAAGGCCTTAATCTGGAAGAAGCCCGCGCCGAAACAATAAGGCACGCCAGCACGCTGCACGACATCGGCAAAATAGCAATACCGGATAATATTTTGTTAAAGCCGGGTAAACTTACCGCGGAAGAATTTGACGTCATGAAAAAGCACACCGTTTACGGCGGCAAGATCTTGGAAGACGCAAAATCCGCCCTGTTAAAACTGGCTTACAGAACAAGCCTCTTCCACCACGAGAAATTCAACGGAACAGGCTATCCGCAGGGCCTTAAAGGGGAGGAAATACCGCTTGAAGCCCGTATAGTGGCGATAGCGGACGTGTTTGACGCTTTATGCATGAAACGCTGTTATAAAGAGCCGTGGGACGTTCAAAAAGCTTATCAATTTATAATAAGCCAAAGCGGGCTTTCTTTTGATCCGCGCGTGGTGCAGGCCTTTAAAAAGAAATTCCCTAAAATAAAAGCTTTATATGAAAAGCACAAAGAAGAATAATCCGCGGGCAAGTGTTTTAAGCCGGCGCGGAAACAAATTTATAAACTTTGCTTAAACAGGAGAAAAAAATGTCAAAAAATAAAAAAGGATTCACCTTGCTTGAGTTGTTGGTGGTGGTTTTAATTATAGGCATATTGGGCGCTGTGGCTTTGCCGCAGTACATGGTATCCGTGGAAAGGACCAGAGTCGCAGGCAATATGAGCGAACTTAAACCCATATATGACGCCGCCTTGCAATATTACAGCTATAATGACGAATTCCCCGACAGCCTCAAAAAACTGCCGGTTTCCCTGCCGGAAAGCTACACGGTAAGCGGCACTACGGCCACAAGCGACGACGGCACCTGCTCAATATCGCTTGAAGCGTCCGGGACAAATCCCTATCTTTCCATGAAATGCGGAAGAGGGGCCCCCAACGAATACGAGTTCCAGTTCAAATATAGCATAAACAGTTCCGGCACGATATTCGGCGCGGGTAAATATTTTGTCGTTCTGGCCGGCGGCGAAGAGAGAAAGGACACTTATGAAAAAGTGGCCAAGTCATCGGGCTGGGTAAAAGACGGCAACGGCTACAGAATAAACTAAGCGCACCGCTTTAAACCTAAAACCCGGCCCCGAAAGCCGGGTTTTTTAACGCCTCAAAAAAGCTTACGCAAACAAAAGCATTCCACAAATTGCGCACTTCTGTTATTTGACGGATTTTTTTAGTAAAATTTGATTAATGAGCGATAATACACCCGCCTATAAGAAGTCGAACTTCGGAGGGGCTTTTTTCTTCCTGCCGGAAGAAAAAAGACGCGCGCTTAGCTCCGTCTACGATTTTTGCCGCCTGGCCGATGATATCGTGGACGAAGATTACCCCGATGCCGAGCAAAGGCTGAAAAATTTAAGAAAAGAACTTGACGATCTCTACGCAGGCAGTGCCGAAACGGATATCGGGCGTGAACTTGCCGGCGCGGTAAAACGCTTCAACATACCCAAAAAATACTTCGCAGATTTGATTGAAGGCTGCGAGCACGACTTAAAAACGCCCGTGCGTTACGAAACTTTCGGTGATTTGCAATGGTATATGTACCGCGTGGCCGGCACCGTCGGCTTGATGTGCATACATATATTCGGTTACAAAAACGAACGTACGGAAAAATACGCCGCCGCTTTAGGCTACGCGGTACAGCTTACAAACATAATAAGGGACGTCGCCGAAGACGCAAAAATAAACCGCATTTACATACCCAGACAGGATATGGACTCTTTCGGTGTGAAGGAGGAAGATATACTCCTCCTGAAAGACAACCGCAGAACCCGGGCCCTGCTGTTTTTTGAAGTCCAAAAAGCGCAGGAACTGTTTATACAGGCCTCACAGCTTCTGCCTAAGGAAGACTTTAAGGCCATGCTCCCGGCAAGAGCCATGGGCAACACTTACAAAGCCATTTTGCAAAAGCTCATTGCGCGCCCTTGCCGTTTGGGCGATAAAAAGATAAAGTTAAATAAGATTGAAAAATTACTTATCCTCTTTAAAACATGGAGAAACCGTTTATGAAGTTGATTTTCGCTTTAATTATTTCTATTTTTGCAGTAATGCCGCTTGAAGCGAAAAGCGACGCCTGCCTGGCCAGAAGTAAAGAACATTTTAATGAAAAGGAATATACTCAGGCCGAGAAAACTTTAATCAAATGCTTAAAAGCTGATCCGAAAAATTCAGACGCGCTGATAAGTTTGGCCGGGGTCGAAATGATTTTGGGCAAGTTCAACAACGCGGAGCAGAATTTCAAACGCGCTTTGACGCAGCTGGAGAAAAAATCCCCCTACAGGGCTTATATTTATTCCAGAATGGGCGATATTTATATGCGCCGCGCCAATCTTAAAGAAGCGCAAAAATATTATCAAGCCGCTTTAAAATACGAACCGGCGAATATTAACGCTCTCGTCGGTACGGGCATTTGCGAAGAAAAAGCCGGCAATTTAAAAAAGGCCGTTGATTATTACAAAAAAGCTCTCGCGGTGGATTTTACGAATATAGTTTCCCGCGAAAGGCTTATCGCGCTTGAGCCCGATATTTTAAACGACGACGAACTCCTCCGCACCATGAAAGAACGCAATATAATAGATCCGGCCGCGCAGAATTTCTCGGCGGAGGATAAAGAAACTTTAAACAAAATAATAACCGCGGAAAAAGGCAGCGGCATAGAATATCTTTCCCAAAAATTTAAAGGCAAAATACCAAACGGTTTTATCGTAGAAAGGGACAGCAACAAAGTATATGTCCGCAAAATGCTGACTATTACCGGCTATAACGAACTTATAAGACAGCTTTCTTCGGACGCGAAAAACTTTTTAATCAACAAAGGCGTAACGCCGGCGCAGCTGTTTAAGGCAAGGGACGCTTCCGGCAAAGATATTTTCAACAACGCCGGCAATCTTACCGACGCCGGATTAACCGCATTTACAAAAATGCTGCGCGGGGAAAAATCTTATTACCTGCCCGGGGAAAAACTGCCGGCGACGCAAAAAGAAATAGAAAACAAAATAAAGGCTTTGCTGGCCCAAGGATATTATGAGGTTTCCCCTTCGGATTTCGTTTACCTGCTTGACGCGACAAAATGCAGAGAAGAAGTTTTGCACTCCTATTTCCGCAGCAGGGCTATTGATACCGGCAACGGCAAAAGGCGGTTTTTCCTTTCCACGGACGACACCCGCAATATGAGAGCGTGCAACCTTCCTTTCAGCCATCTGTATCTTGTCGTTCAAGATTATCACGCACAAAAGAAAGCGGCCCGCAATAACGCTCCGGTTTATTCCAACACTTTCGGCACGGGAAACGGCTTAAAGATAAATCTCTGCACGAAAGACGGTTTAAAACTAAATTGTCAAGGTCTGCCGGACTAAGCTTATGCCGCAATATTTAGCAGAAATAGAAAAAAATCTTTTTACAATGCAAAAAGAAGAAGCCCGCCACCTTAAAGTGGCGCGGATACATACCGGCGCGGAAATAAAAGTTTTTGACGGAAAGGGAAACAAATATTTGGCCATACTCTCACAGCTGACCGATAAATCTGCCTGCGGCGAAATTATAAAAACTTTGCAGGCCCCGAATTTAAAACGGGCCGTGCATTTATACTTCAGCGCGGTTGCGCGCGCCGCGGCGGAAGATATTATAGACAAATGCACTCAGGCGGGCGTCAGCCGTTTTGTGCCGGTATTATCCAGATATTCGGAAAAAGATTTGCTTAAAAAATGGTCCACAAAACACGAACGCTGGAATCAGCTGGCCCTTGCCGCATGCAAACAATGCGAGAATCCTTCCGTCCCGATTATAGAAGAGCCCGTTACTTTTGAAGACGCCGTAAAAAATTTGAGCGTTCCCGCTTTAATCTGCTATGAAGACGAGCGGAAAACGCCCCTTTTAAGCGAACTTAACGCCCTTGGCGGAGAAGCCGCAATTTTTATAGGCCCCGAAGGCGGTTATGCGGAAGGAGAAGTGGCTTTAGCCAAAAAATATAATATAAAGCCGGTAACTTTAGGCCAAAATATACTGCGCGCGGAAACCGCGGCGGCTGTTGCCTGCTGGGCGGCTCAACAATGAAAGTATTTATAAAAACCTTCGGCTGCCGCGTAAACCAAGTGGAAAGCGAAGCCCTTTTGGAAAAATTCAAAACCGCCAAAGCAGAAATTACGCCCGATTACAAACAAGCCGATTTATGCCTCTTAAACACCTGCTCCGTAACGGCGAAAGCCGACAGGGACGCAAATAAAATGATACGCGCGGTAAAGCGCGATAATCCACATTGCAGATTGGTTGTTACGGGCTGTTACGCAATGTCCGGCGCGGAAAAAATAAGGCAGGTTTTCCCCTTTGCGGAAATTGTTTTTAAACCCGATTTGGGCAAAGTGCTTTTCGGCGAAGATATAGATTGGACGGTAAAATCCCACGAAGGCAAAACGAGAGCCTTCGTAAAAATACAAGACGGCTGCGATAATTTTTGCTCTTACTGTATAGTGCCTTATACGCGCCCTTTAAAAACTTCCAAACCCAAAGCTGTAGCTTTGGCGGAAATTAAAAATCTTATAGAAAACGGCTATAAAGAAATAGTGCTGACGGGCATCAATATAGGCAATTATTCCTGCCCTCAAACCGGCGCGGATCTGGCAGATTTGCTTGAAGAAATTTTTAAAACCGAAGGGTACTTCCGCATAAGATTTTCTTCCATAGAAATCAACACCGTTACCGATAAGCTGATAGAAACGGCGGCAAAAGGCGGCAAAAAATTCTGCAATTATCTGCATCTTCCTTTGCAAAGCGGAAGCGAAGCCGTGCTTAAAGATATGGGCCGTCATTACGGCGCGCAGGAATATTTTAACCGCGTACAATACATAAAAAGCAAACTTAAAAACATCTTTTTATATTGCGACATTATTGCCGGCTACCCCACCGAAACAAAGGAAAACTTTGAAGAATCTTTAGCCTTCCTTGATAAAATAGGCTTTGCCGGGCTGCATGTTTTCAGCTATTCGCCCAGGCAGGGTACAAAAGCGGCCGCCCTTAAGCAGATTCCGCCGGAAGAAATTAAACGCCGTTCCGAAATTCTGCATGAAAAAGACAAAACTTTAAGACAGGCCGCCGCAGAAAGCTTGCTCGGAAGCGAACAAGAATTTTTGGCGGAAACTTTCGTTAAGTCAAGCGGATGCGTAAGCGGAGTGCTTTCCAATTTTCAGCGTGCGCTTATACCCGGCGGAGAGCTTTCTTCTCAACTAAAAAAAGTTAAAATAATTAAAGCGCAAGACGGCGTTTGTTACGCAGAACAGCCGTAAAAGATAATTTATAAAAATTCTTATTGTTTTGCTGTTTTTACTGCCGGCATTTAATATTTGCCGGGCGGAGTTGCCCTTGCCAAAACTGGAAAGGCCCGCCCACGCCATGCAGCCCGCAAGCAACTAACAAAAAGAACAAGAAGCCAAACCCGTTAAAAAAGAAGACCCCAATAAAATGCCTAACGAAGCGGCGAAAAAAATGCATCTGCGCGGTATTTACAACGATCTGCTTGACGGTGCGGACGTAAATAAAAGAGACGGCCATAATTTGACTTCGCTTATAATTGCCACACATAAACAAAATATTGAAATTATTGACATCTTACTTGAAAACGGCGCGGATATCCAGGCCAAACGGGAGAACACCGGTAAGTTTATAATAAGCTCCAAAGGCAAGACGCTTTACAAATTTACATATGATGACGACCTTCTTACAGCAACGGACGACTTAAACATAATAAAACATTTGATAGCCAAAGGCTATAAAATAAACGGAAAAATCTAAGTCCCGTTTTGGCAGATGCCTCAATAGCGAATGATATGGCAACCATAAAATATATAGTCGGCAAAGGCCTCAAATACAAAAAATATGACCCCGGCTTTAATTGCAACAATTGAATAAGGCTATTTTGACGCAATGAAGTACCTGCGCGGCAATCTTTAAACAAAAACCCCGGGCCAATTAAGCCCGGGGAATTTTATTAACTAAAAAAGAACTTAACCGAAGATTTTTTCAAAAATGGTCTTTTTCTGCCCCTCTTCTTCAAAGGCTTGGCCGAGTTCTTCTATAAGCTTCTTTTGGCGCGAGGTCAGCTTCTTGGGGACTTCCAAATTGATGATAACGCGCATATCTCCCTTTTTGCCATTTTTACTTTGGTTTTCCATTTTTTTTGATAGTTGATATTGTTATTTGTTATTATTATTTGCGAAAAGCTTGTTTATACTCTTTTTGAAGAGGTTATTAATTCTCTTTTATGGTAAAGAGGTTGCTACTCTTTTCTTCTAAGAGGTTGTTTCTTCTTTAAAGACGTTAAGACTTCTCTTTAAGATTGTTGTCGCGCTGGATGAGTTTTGTCATTCAAGCGCGAAAATGGAGCAAGTGCTGTTTAGAGTACTTGCTCCATGATTTATTCTGATTTATTTGTCAATTCCAAACTTATAGATTGTCTTCTGGGTGTATGTTTCACCCGGATTTAATCTGCAACTTGGGAAATAGGTGTGATTTGGAGTGTCTGGGAACTTCTGTGCCTCGAAGCAGACTGCACTGCGACGTGGGAATGTTGCACCAAACTGTCCTGAGATACCTGCAAGGAAATTACCTGTGTACATCTGCAAACCTGGTTCTGTGGTATAAACCTCCATGGTACGGCAGCTTACAGGGTCTTTTATACGGGCAGCGAAACTCAACTCACCTTCTTCTGTCTTGTTCAATACATAGTTGTGGTCATAGCCCTGACCATTCTTGATCTGCTCGTTGTCTGCATTGATGTCCTGACCAATTGGCTTTGGTGTACGGAAATCGAATGGTGTGCCCTCAACCTTCAAAATCTCACCTGTAGGGATAGAATACTTATCGATAGGGAGATAGTAGTTTGCGTTCACCTCACAGATGATATTGTCAACTGTTGGGGTAGGATTAGCAATACCCTGGATTGAGAAGAAAGCGTGATGTGTCAGGTTGCAGATGGTTGTCTTGTTGGTTGTAGCCTGATACTTGATAACGAACTCATTGTCGTCGGTCAATGTGTAAGCTACCCAAACTGTCAACTCACCAGTGAAGCCTTCTTCACCATAAGGGCTCGTGTATTTCAACACGACAGCGCTATCACTCATGCGGGTTGCATCCCAAACCTTGGTGTGGAAACCTGTAGGTCCACCATGCAGGTGGTTGGGACCATCGTTGCATGCCAAGTGATACTCCTTGCCGTGAAGTATGAACTTGCCTTCTTTAATACGGTTGCCATAACGACCGATGAGCACACTCAAGAATGGCTCTGGTGAGTTGATGACGTCCTGTATGTTGTCATGGCCCTGGATGAGGTTGGCATAGTTGCCATCCTTGTCAGGCATCATGATGGCTACGACTGCTCCACCATAGTTAGTCACTGCAACTTCGTTGCCTTGCTTGTTTCTTAACACGAAGAGATCAGTCTTCTTGCCATTCACTGTGGTCTGAAAATCTTCTCTTTTCAAACCACACTTATTTGCTGGTTCTGTATTCATAATATCTCACTTTTTTTAGTTACCTTACTTTGGTTTAAGTAATGTACTGCAAAGTAACTAAAAAAAAATGAGTATTACAAATATTTTATGAACTTTTTGATTTAAAAAATCCTAAAATGATTCTGATAGCAAATCGGCAACGACGTAACTTGATCCGCCAATAAAGATAAAATCATCTTTTTTTGCGTTTGATACAGCTGCGTTAAATGCTTGTGAGATAGTTTGATAGCATGTTCCGTTCAAGCCGTGCTTTTGTGCGTATCCGTATAATTTGTCTACCGGTATCGCTCTTTTTGTTGATGGCTGTGTCCAATAGAAAATCGTGCTTTCTTTTGGCAACTTTTCTAATAGTCCCATTACATGCTCTACATCTTTGTCATCAACCATTCCGAAGACAATATGTTTCGTATCGGCTTTGACGGATGCAATCTGAGGTTCCAGATACTCCCATCCGGCAAGATTATGTCCTGTATCACAGATGGTGAGAGGGTGCTCGTTGAGTTTTTCCCATCTGCCACGTAAGCCTGTCAGCTCGCATACATGTTCAAAGCCGTTCTTTATGCTTTGATCTTTGATTTCTATTCCTTCTTCCTTCAGGCATTCTACGGCTGCGGATATGGTGCAGTAGTTCTTTTTCTGATAGTTGCCTTTCAGTTCGAAGTTCATGTCTGCGTCAGTTGCATGTGCAAAATGGATAGGAGAATTCTGCTCATGGGCTTTCTTGATGAATACAGGTTGGGTCTCTTCGTTCCATTCGCCAATAACGACAGGAATCTGTGGCTTGATGATACCCGCCTTTTCGCCTGCAATCTCGCCGAGTGTATTCCCGAGGAATTGGGTGTGGTCAAAACTGATGTTCGTGATAACGGATAGGATAGGAGTGATGATGTTGGTACTATCCAGTCTTCCTCCCAATCCAACTTCGATGACGGCAAAGTCTACCTTTTGTTCTGCAAAATACTGAAATGCCATCATGGTGGTCAGTTCAAAGAACGAAGGATGTAGCGGTTCTAAGAATTTCCGGTTGTTTTCTACAAAGTCGATTACATACTTTTCGCTTACCATTTCACCATTTACGCGAATGCGTTCTCTGAAATCTACAAGATGTGGAGATGTGAACAGGCCGACCTTATAGCCCTGGCTCTGCAGGATTGCAGCAAGGGTATGGGATGATGAACCTTTTCCGTTGGTTCCTGCAATGTGGATACATTTATATTGGTTATGAGGATGTCCGAAGTGTTCATCCATTTTATACATCGTATCAAGCCCAGGTTTGTATGCCTTGGCTCCAATCTTTTCAAAAACCGGCGTGCTGGTGAAAAGATATTCAACAGTTTCTTGATAATTCATGTTATATGTTATACCTTATTATATATACAGATAATCCCCGAAAAGAGCGAACCGTTCTTTCGAAGATAGTTCGCCCTCTTCGGGGATTGCTCTTTACTGTTTATTTTTTAAAGAGATTCTTGAAACTTTCAAAGAGAGATTTCTTCTCTGCATTATCTGCTTTGAAATTATCGCATTCCTTGAATTTCACAACAAGATCCTTTTCTTCCTTGGTCAGAGAGGTAGGTACGAAAACGGTAATATTGACGATAATATCACCACGGCCATAACCATATCCCTGAATAGCCGGCATACCTTTGCCGCGCAAACGGATCTGTTTGCCTGGTTGTGTGCCTGGTTCTATTTTGATCTTTGTCTTGCCATCCAAGGTAGGGACTTCTACCTCGCCACCCAAAGTGGCAGTTGCAAAGTCAAGAACAAGATTATGGTATAAGTCCTGACCAACACGCTCGAAATCATCGTTCTTTTCTACGCTTACCAGTACCTGTAGGTTTCCGTAGAGACCATTGTGCTTGCCTTGGTTACCCTTTCCTTCAACGGTAACAACCATATCGTTGTCGACACCTGCAGGAATATTGATTTCTACGAGTTCCTCGCCCTTCACGATTCCGTCGCCACCGCATTCCTTACATTTGTTCTTGATGATAGTTCCCTCACCGCCACACTTTGTACAGGCAGCCTGAGTTTGCATCATGCCGAACATGCTGCGTACCGTTTTTAAGACATAGCCGCTTCCATGACATTCCGGACATGTTTCTGGCTGGGCACCACCTTCGCAACCTGTTCCGTGACATGCAGAGCAAGTTACATCCTTGCGAATCTTGAAGCGTTTGGTAACACCTGTTGCTGCTTCCTGAAGAGTCAGTTTTACTCTTACGCGAAGGTCGCCACCCTGGTAAACCCGCTTCTGTGAGCCGCCACCGAATCCGCCGCCACCAAAGCCGCTGAAACCGCCGTGTCCGCCAAAGATATCTCCAAACATAGAGAAGATGTCGTTCATGTCCATGCTGGCACCACCGCCAAATCCGCCGAATCCACCTTGTGGACCGTCGAAACCAAACTGGTCATACTGCTGGCGCTTCTGGGCATCGTGGAGAACTTCGTAAGCTTCGGCAGCTTCCTTGAATTTCTCTTCCGCCTCTTTGTTGCCAGGGTTGCGGTCTGGATGATACTTGATGGCAATCTTTCGATACGCCTTCTTTATTTCGTCTTCTGATGCCGACTTGTCTACGCCCAGCACCTCATAATAGTCTCTCTTAGCCATTTGCTTATTTCAAATATTGAATTTTCTTACAGAATTCTAATAGAATGTTCTGGATTTTGAAAAATAATTCTTGATATTTCTTTCTTACTGACCTACAGCTACCTTGGCATGGCGAATCACCTTGTCGTTCATCGTATAACCTGTCTGGACGCAGTCAATGATTTTTCCCTTCTTGTCATCGCCCATTCCTGGAACCATAGCAATAGCCTCGTGGAAATCTACATCGAAATCCTTGTCGTTGGTTTCAATCTTCTTTACGCCAAGACCTTCGAGTGTCTTTACGAACTTGTTGAAAATCATCTGGACACCTTCCTTGATAACCTTAGGATCTTCGCTCTTGTCAGCGATGGCGCGCTCAAAGTCATCGAGAATAGGCAGAATAGCAGCTACAGTCTTCTCGCCACCATTCAAAATCAGTTCTGCCTTCTCTTTGAGGGTACGCTTACGGTAATTCTCAAACTCGGCAGTCTTATAGAGCAACTGTTTCTTGAGTTCCTCTACCTCTTGCTGTGCTTTTGTTAAAGGATCAATCTCTTCTGCCTTCTTGTCAGCAGCGTCTGTATTGTTGTCACCTTCTTCTGCCTTGTTGTCAGTATTCTGATTTTCCTCAGTATTTTCATTTTGAGTTGTCTGCTCATTATTTTCATTCTGAACAGTCTCCTGAACGTTTCCGTCCTCTATATTGATTTCTTTTTCTTTTGACATAGTCTTAAATTTACAACTCACTCCTACGGCTCCGCTTCAGATGAAGCAGTAAGCGGCACAGAGGTTGCCGCAATTCTCGGTCAGGATGTCGACGACGTTTTCAAAACACTGGTCACCGTCGGAAAATCAAACGAACACTACGTTTTCGTCGTCCCGGCGGCAAAGGAGCTTGACCTGAAAAAAGCGGCTAAAGCCGTCGGTGAAAAGAACATTGAGATGATAAAATCAAAGGAACTTCTCGGACTCACCGGCTACATCCACGGCGGCTGCTCCCCTGTCGGCATGAAAAAATTTTTCAGAACGGTTTTCGATTTAAGCGCAAAAAACCGTGAAAAGATTTTTTTCAGCGGCGGACGAATCGGTCTGCAAATCGAAACATCACCGGGCGAAATCGAAAAAGTTATCCGAATAGAATACGCGGATATCGCAAAATAAAAAATCTCCGCATAAAAAATATGAGTGTTTGGTTTTATGCAAAAAAAGACTGTGAGATCCATGACAGTGCCAAAATGGTATTGGAAGAGGTCATTGAGGTGATGAAAAAGGCGCATGCATCGGATAAGAGGGTGGTCCGTCTCCATACCGGAGAACCAAGTATTTACGGAGCTGTGCGGGAACAGATGGATGAACTGGATAAGCTTCATATTCCATACGAAAGCTGTCCGGGAGTCAGTGCCTGCTTTGGCGCTGCGGCATCACTCAATCTGGAATATACACTTCCGGGGGTATCCCAGTCGCTGATCATTACTCGGATGGAAGGGAAAACAGCAAGCTCTCCCATTTCATTGGAGAACAAAATACAATCTATTTTCAATTTCTGTCCGCTCCGTTTTTCCATATAAAAACAGATTTTTTCCACGACCATCTGCATGATCTGATCTACCCTTTGGGTCGGCATCAAAAGTCTTATCGCCTCTTCTGTATTGACACATCTAAGAACCTCTCTGACAATTCCTGCCTCCACTCCTGCCCGGATGGCAAAAGCAGAAAGAATTTCCATACGGCTGTCCGCCTCCTTGGAATGGGTGGTCTTAAGGTAT
>OQVQ01000679.1_pt1 | contig 15296 bp, 16 predicted proteins | sample 1691491 | NCBI WGS metagenome assembly OQVQ01 (sample SAMN03418252, study PRJEB22391) | human gut metagenome | biome: human-gut; feature: organic feature; material: feces | host: Homo sapiens | place: Tanzania | collected 2013-01
TGCAGTTACTTTTTCTGCTGCTTTTGCTACCGGAGCCGGAGTTCCGCTTTTGTCACAAAAAAAAGCCGACGGCTCCCGTGACAATAAAATCACAGAAGTCATCAGCTTAACAGCGGTTTCGGTTTTACCGAGGGAGAACTTCATTCCCTATTTGCCCTTATTATATCACTTTTCGCGTGAAAATGCAATAGCTTTTCTTCAATTCATGAGATTTTCGGGGTATTTGCCGTTTTGGATATATTCGCGGACGCTGAGCCTTACCGCTTCAACGTCCTCGGCGAACGTCATTCCAAACCAGCGGCTTTCCGTTTTGATAACGCGGACGGTGCATTTTTTCTCGCGAATAAGGCGGTCGATCGCTATCGGAACGAGAAATTCCGAACTGTTTACGTCGCTTTCGTCCACTTTTTCCAGAAACTCGCGGAACTGCTCCGAAAGCCGCGCCATGTAGTCCTCGGTAAAGCACCACATATTCATGGAAGCAACGTCGTTTTCGCTTACTTTCCGCAGTTCTCCGTTATAAGTTCCGCAGATCTCGCCGTTTTCGCCGCGCATAATGCCCTTTGTTTCTTCAAGTTCTGCCAAAAAACCGTCTTTGACAGTGCAGATCCCGCGCGTGACCGCGCCGTTTTCGCTGAGCGTGTTGCCGATTCTGAACCCGCACATTGCGTACTCGGGAACTGCCGCTGCGGAGTTGTCCGCGTGGGAAAGATACTCAAAAATAACGCGGTAAGCGTCCGAACCGTAGAAATCGTCCGCGTTTATTACCGCAAACGAGCCGTGAACGATTCCTGCCGCCGAAAGAACAGCCTGACCAGTTCCCCACGGGCGCGTGCGGAGCGCGGCAAGCTCTTTTCTGACGGGTATGTCGTCTTTTTCCTGAAAAACGTAGCTGACTTTCACCTTTTTCGCGAGTCTGTCGCCAATTTTTTCGCGGAACAGCGCTTCAATGTCGCGGCGGATAATAAAAACAATGTGGTTGAAACCTGCGCGAACCGCGTCGTAGACGGAATAATCCATAAGCAGCTCGCCGTTCGGTCCGATAGGTTCAAGCTGCTTTATCTTCTGTCCAAAGCGCGAGCCTAAGCCCGCCGCCATAATCACAAGCGTTATTTCTTTCGCCATCGCGTTATCCTTTCACATATACAAAAATAAGGGCACGTTTCCGCGTACCCTTACCTGTTTTTGCAATTAGCAGCCGTACTTAGCGGTGCTTACCTTAACGCCGGGTCCCATTGTGGACGAAATGGTGCAGCTCTTGAGGTACTGACCCTTTGCTGCTGCGGGCTTAGCCTTAACGATAGCAGCCATGAGGGTTTCGAGGTTCTCTTCGAGCTTGGTCTGTCCAAAGGAAGCCTTTCCGATAGGGCAGTGGATAATATTTGTCTTATCAAGACGGTATTCGATCTTACCTGCCTTTGCGTCGGTTACTGCCTTAGCAACATCGGGGGTAACGGTACCTGCCTTGGGGTTAGGCATTAAGCCTCTCGGACCTAAAACCTTACCTAAACGTCCGACAACGCCCATCATGTCGGGGGAAGCGATTACAACGTCGAAATCCATCCAACCGTCCATGATCTTCTTAACGGTGTCGTCGTCAGCAACATAGTCAGCGCCTGCGTCCTGAGCGTCCTTGATCTTATCGCCCTTAGTGAAAACTAAGGTTCTTACGGTCTTACCTGTACCGTTAGGAAGAACAACTGCGCCTCTTACCTGCTGGTCAGCGTGACGGGAGTCAACGCCTAAGCGGATGTGAATTTCAACAGTTTCGTCGAACTTAGCCTTTGCGGTCTTGCAAACTAAATCGCAAGCCTCGGGAACTTCATAGAACTTTCCTGCTTCAACGAGCTTTGCGCTCTCAACATATTTCTTTCCGTGCTTCATGTAAAATCCTCCTTGTGGTCAAGCGGTATAAAACCTCCCACGAATAATAGTTTTAATTGGTTAATCAGTCAACAACCTCGATACCCATCGAGCGAGCGGTTCCTGCGATCATGGACATAGCAGCTTCAACGGAACCTGCGTTGAGATCCTGCATCTTCTGCTCAGCGATCTGCTGAACCTGAGCCTTGGTAATCTTAGCAACCTTGGTCTTGTTGGGTGTACCGGAAGCGGTTTCGATACCGCAAGCCTTCTTTAAGAGAACTGCTGCGGGGGGAGTTTTTGTTACAAAGCTGAAGCTTCTGTCAGCGTAAACAGTGATAACAACAGGAATGATAAGACCTGCGTCGTTCTTTGTACGCTCGTTGAATTCCTTTGTAAACGCCATAATATTAACGCCGTGCTGACCTAAAGCAGGACCTACCGGCGGAGCGGGAGTAGCTTTTCCCGCAGGAATCTGTAATTTAATAAATCCGACTACCTTCTGAGCCATTTTAATTACCTCCAAAAAAACTTAAAGAACTTAATTGATTTTTTCAACCGAGGAAAGTTCAAGCGTAGTGGGTGTTTCTCTGCCGAACATGGATACCGTTACAACCACGGTTCCAGCAGCCTCGTCTACTTCCTTTACTGTTCCCTCGAAGCCTTCGAGCGAGCCGTTTACGATATTGACAATATCGCCGGGCACGACCTTGGCCTCCGCAGTCTGTTTAACAACGCCGAGATTTCTCGCTTCCTCATCGGTGAGGGGAATAGGCTTTGATCCGGGACCTACGAAGCCGGTAACGCCTCTTGTATTGCGGCAGATGTACCATGACTCGTCGGTCATGACCATTTTTACATATACATAGCAGGGAAACAGCTTTTCTTCCTTCTGGTTTCCGTCCTTGTCGAGAATGGGCTTTCCGTAATCGTCCGTAGCGGGACCGATAGGAACCATAACGTCTTCGATAAGATGCTGAAGATTTCTGTTTTCCGCAAGCGTTTTAATATCGTTTGCAACCTTATTCTCATATCCGGAATAGGTATGCAGGATATACCATTTTGCTTCTGACATATTTTACCCCTTTAGCCTCTTCGTGTCATTAAACTCACAGATTGCCAAGCAGCAGCTTTATCAGCAGCATGAAGATATTGTCCATGCCCCAGATAGCGATACCGCAGACAACCATTGCAACAATAACGACGATCGTATTGTTGATAACCGACTTTCTTGTCGGCCAGACAACCTTTTTGAATTCGGATCTGGCGTCCTTAAAATACTTGACAACAGACTTCTTCTGCTTTTTCGGAGCGGAAGGCTTTGCTGCTGCTGCTTTCTCGTTTGCCATAGAATCCTCCTTACTTGGTTTCTCTGTGGAGAGTGTGCTTGCGGCAGAATTTGCAGAACTTGTTCATTTCAATTCTGTCAGGGTCGTTCTTCTTGTTTTTCTTGGTGTTGTAATTGCGCTGCTTGCATTCTGTGCAAGCGAGTGTAATCTTAACTCTCATTTTCGGCACCTCCTATTTTATTATTCATTCTTATGAATGAACTAAGCCTCCCTCGGCGGCAGAACCCAGCGCTGCCGGGGAATTTTTCTGTAAAAAAGCGTACAAAAAAATAACCCCCTTTTCGAGGTAAACTTATTTTATCACATTACGGGCGTTTTGTCAAGGGCTTTTCCGCATTTTTATTGTTGTTTGGGTAGAAAATAAGCGATTTTCCGTTCTCGGCATTGCCTATTATTGACAAAAATATTTAAATATAGTATAATCATTATGATACGGGGTTATCCCGCATTAAAACGAAAGGAATGAAAGCTATGAAAATTTGTACCAACTGCGGTTCGCAGTGCATGGACGACAGCAGCTTCTGCACGTCCTGCGGAAGTCAGATGTTCGCGCAGTATCCCGAAAGCGCCCAGCAGCCCGTTCAGCCCCTGCCGCAGCCGCGTGTAAAGCCCGATTTCACCGTGTTCGACCTTATGACGATATTCGGATTTGTTGCGTCGCTCGTGGGACTTTTCCAGATAGGGCTTATTCTCGAGCCGCTTGCGCTTCTCTCAACGATTGCTGGTTTTGCAAAGGGCAAGCGCTGCCGCGGGCTCGCTATTGCGGGATTTGTTATTGCGGCGATAGGTCTGCTTGTGCGGCTTTTTGAAACGCTTTACCGCAACAATGTCATACCGCAGTGGCTTATAAGCGGAGCGTTAGGATAAGATAATTTTTATAAAAACGGCAATATATGGAGGTAATAATATGAGCTTGTACTACAAGCAGCCAAAATATTATGATAAGTTCAAATGTATCGGCGGTGCCTGTCCGGTCACTTGCTGCGGGTATTGGAGAATTGACTGGCTTCAGGAAGAAATAGAGCGGCTTAAAGAAAAAGACTGCTCCGAGGAGCTGAAGAGCCTTATTGACACTTCTTTTGAAGAGATTGAAAATGCGCCGGTCGACAATCTGCACGCAATAAGACTGAATGAAGATTGTAAATGTCCTCTTCAGGATGCCGACGGGCTTTGCAGAGTACAAAAAGAACTTGGAGAGGAATATCTTTCCAGAACCTGCGCAGTTTATCCCAGGAAATTTTTCTGGCATCGCGACGCATTTATAAGAAGCTGCCATAGTTCGTGTCCTGCCGTTCTTGATCTGCTGTCCGAAGACGTCAACGCTTTAAGGTTTGAAAACCGAAAAACTGAAAAGGAACTTAAAATGAGAACTTCGACCGGCAGAGACTCTTCCGAAATGATTAAAAATAATCCTGAGCTTGGATACCGTATTCAGCTTATGGAATTTTATAATAGTATAATAACCTGCCGCGGCGTTTCTCTTGAAACAGCCGTTGTACTCGGCGCTCTTGCTTCAAAGCACTTTGCCGACGCGGTGGGACATGGCAAATATGATGAAATTCCGAAAATTATTGCGGAATATGAAAAAAAGCTTCACGACAGGTCGGTAATTTCGGCTATCGAAGAAATAAAACCGAATCCTGCGGTGCAGTTCAAATTCGTAAACAATCTGCTGCTTACATATTTTGAAGGTTCTAATATTCATATTAACATTTCAAATCTTCACGACGGCGAAAAGGTGATTCCCGAAAGATATAACGAGGGCAAAAAAATTCTCGAAGAAGCTTTTAGCGGCAAAGAATATTTTTTCAAAAATCTTGCGGCTAATATGCTTCTTGAGCAGAGAGTACCTTTTTATATAAAGGATGTTTCGATTCTCGAAAATTACAGCTACTTTGCTCTGACGGTCGCTGCGACGAAGCTCATTTCGATATCGGCGGCACTGAACGCCGAAAATGTTGAAAGGGATGTTAAGTGTAAAATCGCTGTTTTGTCGAGAGTTATGGCGCACAACGCAAGTAAAGCCAAAGACATAGTTGAGGATATGAAAAAGCACGGTTTTACTTCTGCGGCACATATCGCCCTGTTCATAAAATGATTTTGTGCGATTTCAACAAATGCAAGAGGATTTATCCTGCATTTTCTACAAATTGAAAAATTTCTCAAAAAACGCTAAAGTTTACGCGGCGGCGGACGATAAAACGTATGTAAAGGTTAAAGACAGTTTTCCGGAAAACAGTTAAGACCAAAACAAAGCACAAATTTAAGCGGCTCAAACGAGCCAAAACACACAGGATTGACCGAAAGGAGTTCGGTCAATTAAGAATCAAGGAGGAACATTATGGGAATGGTAGTACAGCACAATATTAGCGCTATGAATGCTAATAATGCAATGACAAGAAACGTAAGCGGTTTAGGCAAGTCCACCGAAAAGCTCTCTACAGGTTATGCGATCAACCGTGCAGCAGATAACGCAGCAGGTCTTGCAATCTCCGAAAAGATGAGATCTCAGATCCGTGGTCTTTCTCAGGCTACAAACAACGCTAACGACGCTATCAGCCTTATCCAGACTGCTGAAGGCGGCTTACAGGAAACTGAAGACATTCTCCAGAGAATGCGTGAACTTTCCGTTCAGTCCGCTAACGGTACATACACAGACGAAGACAGAGAGCAGATCCAGTACGAAGTTGACGCTCTTAAGTCCGAAATCGACAGAATCGCTGAATCCACAGAATTCAACGAGATGAAGTTACTCGACGGTTCGCTCGACGGCGTATCCACAGGTTCTACCGATTACGGCCCTCGTTACGGCGTTCTCCTTTCTGCCAACACAGCAACAGGCGGTAAGCTCACCAAGAATACTTCTCTTGAGGGCTCTACAATAACCTCCAGCATTGCCGGTGTTCAGATTGCGCTTGCTGATACAGCTTCCGGCGCAGGCGGCGAAAGTGCTGAATGGGACGCAGCAGGTAAGAAATTAACCTTAAACCTCGTTAAGGGTTCTACTTACACTCAGAGCCAGATTGATGACCTCATCAAGAACGCTACACAGGCTAAGGACACTACTCAGACAGGCGATCCTGCTAACGTAAGCGTTAAACTTAAGAACGGTGTGTTCTCTTTCACTGACGCTGAAAACTACACAACTCAGACAGGCGTTAGAGCTGATTCCGGCGAAGTAGACGTAACAGGTCTCCTTATGACCGGCGGCACGGTTGCAAACGATAAGTATGCAGACAGCGTTAAGTTTACGTCCAATACTTATGGCGAAGACAAGCGTAAAATTACCTTAAAGACTGACGTTGCAGCAGGTAAGGAATGGGTTGAAACCACAGCTAAGGGCAATGAAGGCACAGGCATCAAGGATGGTGAGTTCACACTTCACCTTTCTACCGGCGTTGAATATTCCGAAAGCGATATCGAAAAGCTCCTCGCTAAGGCTGGCCTTGATTATGATATAACATTATCTGACCAGTCTGCTAACCCTGACGGTGATAAGGTTCTCTTCGCTCAGAAGAAGGATACAACCGGTGTTGAAGTTGATATGACTGGTGGCACTGCCGGTGCAGGTCTCGGCGCTGATAAGATGATGGGCGCAGGCGACGGCTTAACATTCCAGATCGGTGCTAACGGCGTTGAAGACCAGAGACTTACTATCAACATTGCTAACATGGGCTCTACCGCTATCGGCGTAAACGGCGTTGACGTATCTACACAGGACGGCGCTAACGCTGGTATCAACAAGATCGACGACGCTATCAAGACTGTTTCTACTCAGAGAGCTAAGCTCGGTGCTGTTCAGAACAGACTTGAGCACACAGTTAACAGCTTAAGCACAGCAGAAGAAAACCTCCAGTCCGCTGAATCTCAGATTCGTGATACTGATATGGCTGCTGAAATGATTAAGTACACTAAGTCCAACATTCTTCAGCAGGCTTCTCAGTCCATGCTGGCTCAGGCTAACCAGCAGCCTCAGGGCGTTCTCCAGTTACTCGGCTAATAACAGATTGGTCAAAGCAGCTTAAAAGAATGGCTTAACAGGCGCTTAAAGCAACTGAATAAAGTACAGCCCTCGCACACGCGGGGGCTTCTTTATGTATTTTTTACATATCAGCTATTGCATTATTGGCCGAAATATGGTATAATATTTATACAAAAATAAAGAAAGAGGTGATTCCTGTGGCGCAATCGCGGTTCTGCTTGTGGTTAGACGGTCAGCGGATATACGGTATTCGCGCGCTTCGGGAGCACTTTGATACGTCCGTCCTTATCGGCTATCTTATCGGCGGCGGGCTTGAGCTTTGGCTCGAATCGCTCGGTGAAAACGCGATACTTGAACGCGTTCGGGGAATCGACCGCGGCGGAAATCTCGCCGAGCAGTTAGCATACGTTTTCGGTGTTCGTCCCGAGCCGCGCGAGGCGGTAATGCTGAATCTGTCGGCACTTGAAAAGGGAAGCGAACAGCGGCGTGCGGCAGCGCAGCTTCTTCCGAAGCACGAAGAAAAGCTAGAAAAAGCTGCTGAAAGTCAGACACAAAAGCCCGAAGATCTTGCGGCGTCGAGTTTTCTTTTCAAAAGCTCGTTTATCGGCGGCTCTTTTACTTTCGGTTCGGGAGTTTACGGCTCTTTCCGTGTAGGTTCGTTTAGAAAAGGCTCGTTCGGTTCATTCGGGCGCGGCTCTTTCGGCTCGTTTGGTTCGGGAGTCGGAATGGCGGCTCTTCATGCGGAATTTATCGGCGGCAGTTTCAGATATTTTTCGGGAAACGCTGAAATAACGCAGAGTGAATACAAAAAAACTATGATAAATCTCTCCTCGTGCCCGCTTAACCGCTATGGGTACGGGATAAATCTTGTATAGGTATAAAATGAAAGCAATTCATGTAAATTCAACGCTGCCGTTCTTTGCAAAGCACAAGGACGGCATTTATTCTATCGAAAAATTCAGCCTCTATACGACCGTTATTTCCGCGCTTCAATGGCGAAAAATGAACGGCGAGATTTTTATGTGTACCGACGAGATCGGTGCGGAATATTACCGAAAACTCGGTATTGAACAGGTGTGGAACGGCATAAAAACGGTTATCCCGACCGATATGGAGGGAATCGACCCCGTGATGTTCTGGGCGGCGGGAAAGCTGCTGGCAATGCGTGAAGTGAAAGGCGATTACGCGCTCGTTGACGAGGATTTTATTGTGTGGAATCGGCTGGATTTGCCGAAAACGGCTGTTGCTGTCGCGCACCGCGAGGATATTTCTCCCGATATTTATCCCGACCCCGACAGTTTCGGCATTGATTTCCCGTTGCTGAAAAAATTGGACAAATCTATTCTTCCGTGCAATACGGCGTTTCTCTATATTCCCGATGAATCGTTCCGCGATTTTTACGTCAACCAGTCCATTGCGTTCATGAAATCGGCGGAAGGCTGCGGGGATTACCTTTGCCGCATGGTCTTTGCCGAACAGAGATTGCTGGCAATGCTCTGCGGGTACTGTAATATTGGGATTGAAACGCTTCTCGATAAGGACAGGCTGTTCGTCGCGCAGGAAAATTACACACACATCTGGGGCGCGAAGCAGGCTATGCGTGATGACGCGGGTGAACGTGAAAAATTCGAGGAAAGCTGCCGCAGACGTATCCGCGCGGATTTCCCCGAATATGAATATGTAATAGAAAAAATTGATAATTTGGGAGGTACAGGATGAACAACGATAATATGACGCTTAGAGTCGCGATTTTGCAGATAATACCGGGCGCAGATACGGCGGAGAACCTTGCGATAGGCGAGAGAGCGTGCCGCGAGGCGAAGCGCATGGGCGCGCACCTTGCCGTGTTCCCAGAAATGTTCAGCAGCGGATACAATATCCCTGAAAATCCCGATGTACTGCGGGAACTTGCCGTTCCTGCGGACGGGGAGTTTGTTTCATTTTTCGGGCGGCTTGCCGCAGAGCTTGACATGGCGATCGCGGTGACGTTCCTCGAAAAACACGACCCGCTGCCGAGAAATTCGGTTTGCCTTTTCGACCGCCGCGGAAACACCTTGTTCACATACGCGAAGGTGCATACCTGCGATTTCGGCGATGAACGGCTGCTCACGCACGGTGATGAGTTTTTTGTCGCTCCGCTCGAAACACAGGCGGGAACGGTAAACGTCGGCGCAATGATATGCTATGACCGTGAGTTTCCCGAAAGCGCGCGGATACTTATGCTAAAGGGTGCGGAGCTTATAATCGTGCCGAACGCCTGCCCTATGGAAATAAACAGAATATCGCAGCTTCGCGGCAGAGCCTATGAAAATATGCTCGGAATCGTCACGGTAAATTATCCGCTCGGAAAGCCCGACTGCAACGGACACTCCACGGCTTTTGACGGAATGGCGTATCTTCCCGAGCTTGGCGGGTCGCGGGATACAATGCTGCTTGATGCGGGCGAAAAGGCGGGAGTTTACACCGTTGATATGCCTATCAGCGCGATCAGACGGTACAGAAATTCCGAGGTTCACGGCGACGCTTACCGCCGCCCCGAAATGTACGGGCTGCTTACGGAGGATATGAAAAGGTCGCCGTTTCTTCGTGCGGATTTCAGAAAATGAGGTGAACTTAATGAGTGAATATAATGCTCTGTGGGAATATGTAAAAAATAACGGAAGTCGGTCGTTTAAGCTCACATTTGATGAAATACGCGACATCGCGGGAGTGCCGATAGACCATTCTTTTCTGAAATATAAAAAGGAGCTGGCGGAATACGGCTATGAGGTCGGGAAAATTTCCATGAAAGAACAGACGGTTGTGTTTAATAAGGGCGATTGACGGTTGAGAACCGACCGTCCACTATCGGTGCGCGATGCATTAAACATTGGCTGAAATCCCTTATGAACGGGCTTTCGCAAGGCTCCGTTTTCACGACATTTTCAGCATAATTGCTTGCAAATCTGCCAAATCTATGATATAATGAAAAAATATAGGAAGTGCTGAATAAATCCTGTATGCGGATTGCGCAGACAGATTTTTTGTGCAAGTCTGGGGGCGGCTTCCGCCTACGGAAAATATGCAAGAAAGATGCGTGCTGCGATTTATTCAGCGCTTCTTAAGATGCGTGCCGCGATTTATTCAGCGATTCCATGGGAAATGTGCCGAACGAAAAGGACGTTAAAGGAGGCGGTAATGATGAAAGAATATGAGAACAAATGCTGCATATGCTGCGGAAAAAAGTTTACCGACGATGATGATATAGTTGTCTGCCCCGAGTGCGGGACTCCCATGCACAGGAGCTGCTGGAACGGGCATTGCCCGAACGAGGATAAGCACGCGCAGGGCTTCGACTGGGATAAGGCGCAGGAAAGCGCGCCGCAGTCCGCCAATGCCGCGCCGCCCGATACGGCAGTTGTGCGCTGTGATATATGCGGAATGGTAATTGAACCCGACGAGGAAAAGGTTTACTGTCCGGAATGTGGGACTCCTATGCACCGCGACTGCTATGAAAGCTTCGGACGTTGTCCACACGAAGCCGAACACGCTCTCGGCTACAGTTGGAAAGCGGCTCACGAGCGGCGAACAGGCGAGCCTATCCCGCAGCCAATGAGTTTTGACGGTTTTGATGATTTCATGGAGCATATGCAGGAAAATCCCATGAAGAATGAAAGTTCGGGCGAGGAGATAACCTGCTGCGGAGTTAAGCAGACCGAGCTGCTGCACTTCCTCGGAATGCAAAGACTAAGCACGCCGCGATTTTTCGCGCTGTTCATGAACATGGCGGTTACGGGCAAAAAAGTTTCGTTTAACTTCTTCGCGGGGCTTCTTATGCCGTTTTATCAGTTTTACCGTAAGATGACGGGACCCGCAATACTTATGACCGCGGCGTATTTTATAATGAATATACCGCAGTTCGTGGTTCAGTACAATTTTGTAAGAGGCGGGACAGAAATGCATATTTCGTCCGAGCTTCTCTCGATCTACAACATAATGACGTATGTCGGGCTTATAGTCGAGATACTCGTGATATTGTTCAACGACTACATTTATATGAAGTGGTCGGTCGGAAAGATCCTTTCGCTGCGCGAGCGGTATCGCAACGCCCCCGAAAGTGAATATATGGAAGCGCTCGAGCGCGCGGGCAGACCTAGAATGGCGTTCGCATTTGCCGCGCTTGGCGCTGTCGCGATAATTTTCTACCTCATTTTTGTATTTTTAAGCGGAAGCTCGTTAAGGTGCTGATTAAATCGGGTATGCAGATTGCGCAGACAAATTTTTCGTAGCGGAAGCCGCCCCCAGTGATTGTATGAAAATGACGCAGGAATACTTGATGTATTTCAAGGAGTTTTCGTGCAATCAGGCGGAAAATATGCAAGCAAGATGCGTGCCGCGATTTATTCAGTGCTTCCTTAATGTGACCGACATTGCTCGGATAAAGGCGGCAGCCTGCACCAAAAAAGAAAGGAGCGGACAGAATGTTGATCGACAGATTTGAAGAGCTGTACGGAAAGTACGGCGGACGGCTCGTATATCCGTTTCTTTTTATTTCATTCTTTTTGGTGCAGTTTATCGGTGCGCTCGGCATGAGCTATCCCGCTATGGATCCGAACGAGCTTAGCGTTATTGCGGTTTCGCAGTTTTTTGCGGGAAAAAGTTGGTCTGGCGTGATGTGCGCCGTGGATTATTACTACGGTTTTTTGCAGGGCTTGCTGTATACTCCCGCCGCGCTTATTTTCAGCGACCCGCAGGCTCAGTATACCGCCATGCTCGCGATAAATTCGCTTATGATGGCGCTTATACCGATACTTGCGTTCTCAGCGGCGAAAAGGCTCGGAGTGGACAAATTCTGGAAGCTGTTGGCGATTTCGCTTGTTTCAGGCGGCTTCTGCTGCTATTTTGCGCACTCGAAATTCGCGTGGACTGAAACTGCTTCAATAGTTATCCCGTGGATATTGCTCTGGCTTTTGTTCAGGATAGGTGACGTTAAAAGCAAGGCTGTGCGCGCGCTGCTCTCTACCGTTTTCGGTATCGTCTGCGCGCTTTCTCTCGCCGCTCACATACGGCTTATCGCGGTCGTTCTCGCTATATTTGCGGCGATTTTTGCGGAACGCTTCTTCTTCGGGAAGAAGTCTGTGCTGATGCCGTTTTTCCTGCCCGCGTTCGGCGTTTTTTCGGCGTTGGTTGCGTTTATTTCGCAGGAACTTCGCACATATCTCTGGTGTCAGTCCGATCCGTCGCTGTTGAAAAACACCGTTTCGTCGTTTTTTGCTGATATTGCGGCAGGATTTGAACAGGGCGGCGTTCTGCGCCTTTTACAGACTTTCTGTGGACAGCTTTACTATTTCGTAACGGCGACGTGGGGAGTCGGCGCTATAGCGGTATGCCTGTTCGGGGCGGTAGCTGCGGGCTGTATAAGACGTAAAAAAGGCTCGGAAGAGGTTACATACGGAAGCGGCGCTTCTGTTTTCGCGTTTTTCTCTTTCTTCACCGTCTTTTTCACGATAATCATAGGCACTCTCTACCGTTTCGGAAGCGACAGCTTCGGCGTTTATCAGGATACCGCGCTTTTCGGGCGGTTCCTCGACGGAGTGATCCCGATCGCGACAATGTTCGTGATGGTGATACTGTTTTCCTACTCTATCTCGCTCAACAAGATACTCGGCTCGATAGCCGTTCTCGGCGTTATCTACCTTGCGTTCTTCGCTTCGACTGTCCCGATGATACTCGAATGCGGAATGACGCGCATAGCGCCTGTTCTCGCGCTTTATCCGCTGCGAATCGGCGCGGCGAGCGACGAGCTGCTGAGCTTCGACAGCCTGCTGCTTACTGCGTCCGTGACGTTCTGCGTTATGGCGCTGTTCATTGTCGTTATAAGCTGCACAAAAAAATACCGCTCGCTTATTTTATCGGGCATACTGCTCGGAATAACAGTATATTCCGCAGTGTTTATCCAGGCGGAATATCTGCCGATGTGCAGGAACGAGTCTGAGAGCAAGAACTCTGCGGTCGCGGATATCTCCGAAAGCGTTTACAACCAGGTCGGCGCTCCGCCCGTTACGGCGTATAAGCTGAGCCGCCATGAAACGCTCATGCTCCAGTTCCTCAACAGGGACATAACCGTCCGCATAACGTATGACATTGAAAATATTCCCGAAAACTGCTATCTCGCAGTAAAGGCGGGCGAGGACGTTTCGGCGCTTTCGAACAGCCGCCGCCCGTTTCTGCTTGTAAATGAAAATAAGGAGCTTAAATTATACGCCTACGGCGAAAGAGCGGTAGCCTATATGCGTTCGCAGAATATCGGTGAAAACGAGGACACGCAGGAAACGCTTATCCCCGAAAAAACGACCGCTCCGCAGACGACCGCTCCGCAGACGACTGCGCCGCAGAGCGTTCCCACGGAGCGCACTACCGAGCGCACGCCGATGATCTCGACATACACGACGCCTGCGGTCATAACCGTTCCCGCCGAGGAATTTAACTCGGATGACGAATGGGCTTCCATTGAATGATGATTAAGGAGGGGTGAACTTGCCCATACTTCAGCCTAAAAAAAATAAAACTATAACTCCCGCGAGAACGCTTGCTCTAGGATTTATAATAATTATTCTGATAGGCGCGGTGCTGCTTTTCATGCCTTTTTCTTCAAGCAACGGGAGCTTCACTGATTTTGTGGACTGTCTTTTCACGGCTGCTTCGGCGACCTGCGTTACCGGCATAAGCGTCGTGGAAACATACACGCACTGGTCGATAATAGGGCAGGTTGTAATCCTTCTTCTTATTCAAGTAGGCGGTCTGGGATTTGTTACTTTGGTAACGTTTTTCAACTTTGCGATAGGTAAGAAGATAGGGCTGCTCAAGGCGAACAGCATAAGCGGGGATTTCTCTATGAGCGGACTTTCCGCGACAAAGAAGCTTTTCACGCGTATCGTTGCGGTCTCGCTTTCCGTTGAAACTGCGGGAGCGTGCCTGCTTATGGTGCGCTTTATTCCCGACTACGGCGGATACGGCGTTTTTATGGCGTTTTTCACGGCGGTTTCGGCTTTCTGCAACGCGGGTTTTGACCTTTTCGGAATCGACGGAGAGGGAATGGGGCTTTCGGGCTTTATCGATGACCCGTATGTGCTTATGATAATTGCGCTGCTCATTATTCTTGGCGGACTTGGCTTTGTCGTATGGGAGGAGCTGCTTAGCTACAGAAAAGAGAAGCATTTTTCGCTGCATACGCGGATAGTTCTTATTTCGACGGGCGTTCTGCTTGTTCTTGGAATGCTGATATATCTCACGACGGCGCTTACCGTCCCGTCCATTTTCGGTGAATATTCATTCGGTCAAAAGCTCTACACGTCGTTTTTTGCAAGCGCCTCTGCTCGCACCGGCGGCTTTACCGCTGCGCCGTATCCGCTTGCGAACAGCTTTTCTCAGCTTTTCACGATACTCCTCATGTTTATCGGCGCAGCCCCCGGTTCGACGGGCGGCGGCATAAAAATAACTGCCGCGGCAATTCTCATATCAACGGCGTGGTCGGTTCTTCGCGGCAGAGAGGATACGCAGATGCTGGGCCATGTCGTAACAAAGCAGGTCGTTTACAAAACGTTGACGGTTTTATTTCTGTCGCTGGCATTCCTCGTTACGGGATTTTTCGTTATTCACCTGCTGAACATCGACACGAACCCGCTTGACGTGCTTTTCGAGGTCGTTTCGGCGTTCTCGACTACGGGATATTCGGCGGGTGTTTCGGCATGCTCCGGACCGGCGACGAAGATACTGCTTTCGTTTATCATGTACGTCGGGCGGATAGGTCCCGTTTCGCTTATGCTTTCCTTTACGGGAACGCAGACCGTGAACCGCAGCCGCATACTGCCTCAGGGTGAGATAATGGTATGATGAGATGGCGCGGCGCGTGGATAGCATTTTTTCGGTTCAAAATCAACCGCTTTCGGGAAATGTAATAAAATTGTAATAATTTTGCGGACGGATTTTCGCAGCATACCCATTCGGGCATACAAAACCGCGGGGTCTGTGCATTTTCGCACAAAGCCCGCGGCTTTCAATTTGCTCATCTTTTCCGCACCCCGCAAAACGCCGCGAAACCGAAAAAGTGCGCTTTCGCACCG
>OQVQ01000682.1_pt1 | contig 15272 bp, 7 predicted proteins | sample 1691491 | NCBI WGS metagenome assembly OQVQ01 (sample SAMN03418252, study PRJEB22391) | human gut metagenome | biome: human-gut; feature: organic feature; material: feces | host: Homo sapiens | place: Tanzania | collected 2013-01
GAACCACATTACGCTGCTGACTCTTGGTCTTCAAATCAGGAAGACGCTCCCAGTTGACCAAGTCCTTGGTACGTGCGATAGCAGCTGTAGCAGTTGCAGCACTGAGGTCACCTGGCTGTGCATCGTCATGACGCTCTGCACAGAACACGCCGTAGATGTAACCATCCTCATGAGCGGTGAGTCGCATATCGTAGATATTGGTAGCAGGAACCACATCCTCAGGCATGGTGATAGGCTCATCCCAGAAACGGAAGTTGTCGATACCGTTAGGACTCTCGGCTACAGCAAAGAAACTCTTGCGGTCAGCACCCTCCACACGAACAACGAGGAGATACTTTCCGTTCCACTTGATGGCACCGGAATTGAGGGTAGCGTTCATCATGATACGCTGCATCAGATATGGGTTACTTTTCTCATCGAAGTCGTAGCGCCACTCCAATGGTGTATGTTCTGCGGTAAGGATAGGGTTCTTATACTTCTCGTAGATACCGTTTCCCCACTCTACCGGTTCATTCTTACGGCTCAGCAATTCCTCATGATGAGCACGAAGAGCCTTCACTTTGTCTTGAAATGTTGTCATAATATTTTTTACTTTGAACTTTAAACTTTGAACTTTGAACTTTATGATTAGTAAAGACTATTGAATTCTTTACTCTTCACTTAACTTTCTTGATGTCTTTGACAAAAAGGACTTTCTTTTCGTTCTTGAATGCCTTGAAGTCATTGACGATGGCTCCATCACCTACTCCAGGGAGATAAGCTTCCTCCTGAGGTTTGTCCCAAGCATTGCGCCAGAAGAGAACGTAGCTCAACTGATACTTCTGAAGTACTGCCCAAAGAGTCTGGGTGAACCAGTTCTGCTTCTGCGAAATGCCTCGGCATCCTGTCTCGGAGAGTGCAGGAATCTTGTTGATTTTCTTGGCAGCCTGCATCATCACATCCAATGTCTCGGTAAGATTCTTCTGATAGTTGGCATCATTGTTGTCAAACTCATAGATGTCAACGCCTACCAGATCAACGAATTCATTACCCGGATAACGCTCCAAGAAAGCATCAACGTTCTTCTCGTCTCCCAAATTTGGCGACCAAGCCCATACGATGTTGTTACACCCTGCTTCAGTAAGTCTGTGATAGGTTTTTGCGTAAAGTTGGTTGTATTGCGCAGGTGTACAACTGTTGGCTCCCCACCAGAACCATCCGCCATTCATCTCATGCCATGGACGGAAGATAACGGGAACGAGTTGTCCTTTGTCATTCTTCAACGAGAGGATGAAATCTGATACTTTCTTGAGCCAGGCATCAAACTTCTGCTGCTGAGCGCCTCCGTCAAGAACGGCAGCTACGGCATCACCCTTCGGATCCCAGGCATTCTCACCTGTTGCCGGATTCCATGGATGCCAGCTCAAGGTAACGATACCGCCACGCTTGTGCTGTGCCAGAATCTCCTTTCTCATACGGTCGAAAGGAACGCCGTCGAGATTTTCCTTGCTGTCGAGTTCTATCTTACCGAGGTCGAATCCCATCACTGCAGGATAGTCGCCCGTAATGAGGAGCACGTCGCTCTTTCCTTCATCCCATTTCCAAGTGGTACCATACACTGGGTCATCCTGATGGCCCAACATGATACCCTTGCTTAATAATTTCTGCAACCGAGTCTTCAGCTGTCCTGCAGGAGTTTTGCTGCAATCTTTCTTGCCTTTGCAGCAGGATGTATTGGCAGCCTGGACTGATGCACCAGTGACACCGTCCACCTGAGCCATTGCTCCCTGCATCGCCAGCAGACAAGCTGCACTCAATAAATATTTCTTCAATACCATATCTTTATAATGTTAAGTGTTAAATGTTAAGTTATTAGCATTTGAATTGGCTTTCCATTCGGACGCCGAACGTTGTTTCTTCACTCTTCGTTCTTCACTCTTCACTTTCGAAGCTGCGCTTCGATGAATCGCTGCCATTCATCCCACTGCTCCTGATACCAGAAATGTCCGGTCATCTGATAGAGACTCAATGTCTTAGGAGCCTTTACGCTATTGTAAAGTCCGTAAGATGATGTAGGAGGAACCACCTCGTCATTATATCCAAAGCTATACCAGCCCGGAACGGTGATACGACGGGCAAAGTTGGCACCATCATAATAGCGGGCACCTTCGAGGCGCGCCTTCTCCAAATCAGACAGTTTCTGCTCTTTCCAGGCAGCACCCTGTGCCTTGTCTTCCTTATAGAAGTAGTGTGGCCAACCGCCTGCAACACCATGAATCTCAGCCTCATAATCGCACATGGCATCATGAACAGGAGCCAGGAAAGTGATGCGCTTATCGAGGGCAGCCACAGCGATAGAAAGGAATCCACCCTGTGAAGAACCGGTCACACCGATGGTCTTGCCATTCCATTCTGGAAGGGAAGCGATATAATCCACACCACGGACAGCACCGGTTACGACTCTCTTATAAGAGTTGCGGTTCGGATTTTCGAGATTGGTATCCCAGTAACCATTCAGTTCACCATTGGCAAGATCGTCATAAACTTTCTGCTCCATGGTAACAGGAACACCGTGAATACCGATTTCCAATACGATGCACTCAGCAGGAGCGGTATAAGTATCGCCAGCATAAGGGCGGACACCGGCACCAGGAACACGGAGAAGAGCAGGATATTTACCTTCCTTGACCGGAACACTCAGGATGCCATACATCTTAGAGCCCCATCTGTTGTTGTTATAACTGATCTCGTATACATTCTTATCCTTGGTACAACGCTCCGGGAGGAGCACCTTGGTAGGATTCAAATCATTCTGTCTTGCTTCATCCAATGCCTTCTTCCAGAAAGCATCAAAGTCTTTCGGTTCCTTGGCAAACGGCAGGATCTTCTCTGGAGAGAAACCTGCAGTGCAAAGTCCCTCATAATTCTTGCCATCTACATGAGCAATCACCTTGAAACGATAGAAGCCCGGCTGCTTGAGCGCCCCACTCCATTTCATGGTTCCGTCCTTCAGCACAGCACTCTTCTTTACGTCAGGGAACATCGCAGGACCTGCCTCATAGTCAATCTTAACGTTATCGAGAAGAGTTCCGCTCTTTCTCACATTGACAGTGAAGTTAGCTTTCTCACCTACTTTGTAGTTCCAATCCTGATGGTCAGGAGTAACCGAAACCACAATGTTGTTGCCTCTGATTTGTGCGCGAAGGTTCAAAGAACCCAGCGCACTTATCAGAACACTTATAATTATTAACCTAAAAACCTTTGCATTACTATTCTTCATTTTTTATGTCTGTATTGTTAGTTATACTGTTAAGTTTTACGGCTGCAAAGTTAGGCATATTTTTCGACAAACCCATGTACTATTTTGCTGAATAAACGTACTTTCATTTCAAAGCATAAAAAAAGTGCAGAAAAAGCATAGATACACCACATGAACGATATTCTTTTGCAAGTCTACCTACTACATTTAGGAAGATACGTCTATACCTCTTTCAGATATATAATAATATAATGTACGCGAACCTTATAATATATATAGACTTTATACGTTATCACAACAAGATTAGGACAGAAAAGTCTCTTATTCTTAACACAAATCAAGCAAACCGTCAATAAAACGTAAAACATACACTCTACAGCATGCAAAAACAAGAAAAAGAACATCTAATTTGCTATAAAGCAGAAAAGTATCAGTAATAAGCAAAATAGGTACAAGGATTTCAGCAAAAAACTACTATCTTTGCACCGGAATACGAAAGTAGCCTGAAAGATAAGAAATTACAAGAATAAACAAGAATATAAACAATATAAAAAGTAATCACAACAATGAAACAAGAAAAAGCAACCTAGAGCAAGCCTCTTGCTTTCCTCCCCCATCAGGATGTATGGGAAGAGGATGAACCAGAGAGCGATTATCCGTTTGGAATCTCCTCAACAAGAACAGAGCATCTTCGAAAGAGAAGTGTTTGAAGATGAACTGCTCGACAGACAGAGGAAACACCAAACTGTTTTAACCAACTAACAAAAAATTTATGAACATCAAAAGTAGAGAAAAGTTGCTTGCTGGCGTAGCTGCCCTGAGTCTTCTCGGCATCTCTCCTCAGCAAACTTTCGCAGCCCAGATCACAACGAGCCAGGCTGTTCAACAAGCAAAGAAGATTACTGGTAACGTAACCGATGCAATGGGTCCTATCATCGGTGCTACCGTAAAAGTAAAGGGCACCAAAAATGCCGCAGTCACAGATATGGACGGTAAATACACACTGAGTGTAGCTGCCGGACAGACCGTTGAAGTATCTTACGTAGGATACATCACCAAATCTTTCAAGGTGGGCGGTCAGAACAATTACAACATTACTTTGACCGAAGACAACAACAGTCTTCAGGAAGTAGTGGTTGTAGGTTATGGTACTATGAAGAAGAGCGACCTCGCTGGTGCTTCTGCTTCCATGGATGAAAAGACATTGAAGCAGACTCCTATCACCAACGTAGACCAGGCTTTCCAAGGTAAGATTTCCGGTGTGAACGCTGTCCAGACTTCCGGTCAGCCAGGTTCTGCCGTAGCCGTTAGCGTTCGTGGTATCGCTACCATCAACGCCAACTCAGAACCATTGTACGTTGTAGATGGTGTCATCTTCAACTCACAGAGCAATAGCGGTTCTTCACTCGGTTTGGGTGACAAGCTCGGTAACGGTTCTCACTCAGCCGTATCTCCTCTCTCTTTGATCAACCCTAGCGATATCGTCAGCATGGAGGTATTGAAGGATGCTTCTGCTACTGCCATCTATGGTGCACAGGGTGCCAATGGTGTTGTTTTGATTACCACCAAGAAGGGTAAGGCTGGCGAAGCTAAGTTTACCTATACCGGTAGCGTAGCTGCAAGCCGTCAGAACAAGCGCCTCGATATCATGAACCTGCGCGAGTTTGCAGAGTATTATAACGACCTGGCTAACCAGGGTGAAATTTCCAAGCCAAACGAGGTATACAGTGATCCATCTATCCTCGGTATCGGTACCAACTGGCAGGATGCCATCTTCCAGACTGCATGGCAGCAGTCACACCAGATTGCCGCAGAAGGTGGTACAGACAAGGTCAACTATTATATCTCAGGTAACTGGACAGATCAGGATGGTACCATCATCGGTTCTGAATTCCAGCGCTATTCTATGCGTGTCAACCTCTCTGCACAGTTGAAGAAGTGGTTCAAGCTCGGTTTGAATGCTACCTATTCCAAGACAGCAGAAAGCTTGAAACTGGCTGATGGTTCAGAAGGTTTGATTAACTACTCATTGACGACTCCTCCTGATATTCAGATTTACAATATCGACGGCGGTTATTCCAGCGTATCAAAGGAAGGATTCACCAATCCTAACCCTATCGCCATGGCGATGGAAGATGACATCCTGCTCGACCGTCAGAGCTTGAACGGTAGTGTCTTCGCAGATATCACCCTGATGAAGGGCTTGACCTGGCACAGCCAGTTGGGTTTCGACATCGGTTCATCCAAAGGTGAAACCTACAATCCGATGATTGACCTCGGTACCTGGAAGCGTCAGAACAACCAGAGCCGTCTGCAGAAGAACAGCAATACCTTCTGGTCATTGAACAACTATCTGCAATATTCTACCAATATCGGCAAACATAGTATCACTGCCATGCTCGGACAGGAGTGCTGGGAATCAAAATATGATTATACTTCGGTATTCAATACCAACCTTCCTAACGATGTAGTTCATAACCCAGCTTTGGGTCAGGGCGATCCTCAGATTGGTGCCGGTTGGGGAAGTTCATCTATGGCTTCATTCTTCACCCGTGAGACATACAACTACGACGACCGTTATCTCGCTACCTATACCTATCGTTATGATGGTAGTTCCAACTTCGGTCCTAACAACCGTTGGGCAGGTTTCCACTCATTGGCTTTGGGTTGGCGTTTCACCAACGAGCAGTTCATGAAGGGCATCAAGTGGTTGAGCAATGGTAAGTTGCGTCTCGGTTGGGGTCAAACAGGTAACTCCAATATCGGTCCTTACAAGTGGGGTTCTGCCATGAGTACCATGGATACAGCCCTCGGCACCAGCTTCCGTCCAGCCAACCTGAAGAACCTCGACATCAAGTGGGAGACTCAGGAGCAGTATAACGTAGGTCTTGACCTCGGTTTCTTCAACAGCCGTGTAAACCTGACCGTTGACTGGTATAAAAAGATGAGTAAGAATATGTTGATGCAGCTCAACCTGCCTTCTATCATGGGTACCAGCGGTAATGCATCTTCAGCCCTCGCTGCACCATACGGAAACTATGGCGACATCGAGAATACCGGTCTTGAGATTGCACTCAACACCCACCCTATCGTAACCAAGGACTTCGACTGGAGTTCAGACGTCACCATCTCTATCAACAAGAACAAGTTGAAGAGTCTTTCCGGCAGTACCGCATTGCTCGGTAAGGGTCAGTGGAGCGACGTTGTAGCCCGTTCCGCACCAAACGAATCACTCTACAACTTCTACGGTTACGTAGTAGAGGGAGTATATAAGGATTACAATGATATCATCAGTTCTCCAGTACAGACCCTGCAGAAGAACAACCCTATCTCTGTAACAACAGATGCAGATGGTACCAAGCACTATGCATGGATTGACGATCCATCTAAGTTCAGCCGCAGCAACACCACCTATGTAGGTGACTTGAAGTACAAGGATATCAACGGCGATGGTATCATCGACGAGAATGATAAGACCAACATCGGTTCTCCACTGCCAAAGTGGACCTTCGGTTGGAACAATACCTTCCGCTACAAGAACTTCGACCTGAACATCTTCATCAACGGTTCTGTAGGCGCCAAGGTAGCCAACTATCTGAACATGAAGATGACTCACATGAACTCTCCATGGAGCAACCAGTTGAAGGATGTCAACAAGCGAGTTCACCTCGTAGCCAAGGATGGTAACCAGACAGGTAACTGGTATGACAACATCTCTAATTTGACAGTTGACAATCCAAACTCAATGTACCCACGTGCATCCATCAACGACCCTAACGATAACGACGCATTCAGCGACCGTTATATCGAGGATGGTTCTTACCTCCGCTTGAAGAGCATGGCTCTGGGATACACATTCGACCAGAAGCTCATCCAGAAGATTGGTCTGACCAATCTCCGACTGACTCTCACAGCGTCTAACCTCTTCACCATCACAGGTTACAGCGGTTACGACCCAGAGGTAGGTCTCTCTACACAGAGTGCGAATGTATATGGTCTGGACTTCGGTCGCTACCCTTCTCCAACCACCGTTACATTTGGTTTGAACTTATCATTCTAATATCCAAAACGAACAGTTATGAAATTTAAGAATATCAAATATACAGCATTTGTAATGCTCCTCGGTATGGGAATGACCTCTTGCAGTGACTTCCTTGACAAACCGGTAGAGGACAATTACAACACAGAGAACTATTACAACGGTGATGCTTCCTGCATCTCTGGCGTAAACTATCTCTACAACTCACCTTGGTATGATTTCCAGCGTGGTTTCATCAAGGTTGGCGAGGTTATGTCAGGTAATATGTATTGGGGATCAAGCCCTTATCTGAACTTCAGTACCAATGGTACCGATGAGGACCTGGTGAACATGTCTTACTCACTCTGGGCAGAGATTGGTCACTGCAGTACCGTTTACGAGTCATTGCAGAACGCCATCAACACCTCTGAGAAGGTGAAGAACCAGTGTATGGGCGAATGCCTTGCCTGGAAGGCGATGGCATACTTCTACCTGGTACGTACCTTCGGTGATGTGCCTATCATCCACAGCAACTCAGAGACACTTGGCAAAGGTGACTACAACCAGTTGAGCAAGGTAGAGAAAGCTGATGTATATGAGTATATCATCATGACCCTGGAAAAGGCAATGGAACTTCTTCCTAAGGAAAAGAGCACTACAGGCCGTATCGACTACTATTGTGCTGAAGGTCTGCTCAGTAAGGTTTATCTGACCAAGGCTGGTGTTTCAGGTTCCTTGAATCAGGACGATTTGAAGAAAGCTGCCGAATACTCTAAGGATGTCATTGAGAACTCAGGTAGAGGATTGATGGAGCACTACGAGGATATCTTCCGTGGCTCTAACCAGTTCTGCGAAGAGATCTTGATTGCATGGCGCTGGACAGTAGGTTCTCAGTGGACTTCCCAGAATACCCTCCAGAGCGACTTGGCTCCAGAAGGTTTCGATGAGAATGGTGACTGCTGGGGCGGTTGGGGCGGTCCATCAGTTGATTTGATGGAAGCCTTCGGTGTATCTCCTAAGGATGATCCAGCAAGCCGTGTAGATCCAGATCACCGCCGCAAGGCTACCATCATGATGCCAGGCGATGTATACTCTTACTTCTGGAGAGACCACGACCTTCCTGCCAATGCACAGAAGGACGGTCTGAAGAAGGGATTCTCTTACCTGGATTTCTGGTATAACAAGGATTATAACTCAGCAGCAACCGGTCAGTGCCAGGGTCCTTGCGGTGGAACTAACGTAAAGCATCTCTATGGTGACAACGCTGACCACAAGGCTGAGTTAGGCATCACCCCAGGCCGTATGTCAAACGCCCTCCCAACCCCTCTCCTCCGTCTTGCAGACATCTATCTGATTTATGCAGAGGCACAGGTACAGATGGGTAACAATACCGATGCACTTGCCCTGGATTGCTTCAACAAGGTTCGTGGCCGTGCATACGAGTGGCAGGGATTCGTAAGAAAGACCTCTCTGACATTCGACGATATCTGGAAGGAGCGCCGCCTGGAGTTTGCCGGTGAGGGTGACCGCTGGTACGACTACGTACGCCGTGCATACTACGATGTAGACAGCTGCATCAAGGAATTGAAGGCACAGCACCGTAATGCGATGTGGAACTGCGATGATGTTTACAAGGCATATTACAACAGTGGCACATGGGACAGCTCAGAAATGCAGTATGATGAGAATACAGCAGCTCCTAATGTAACAGCCAGCAGCTTTACATTGCCATTCCCTACAGAGGACGTAGCCCTGAACCCTAACCTGGGTAGCAACGCTACTCCAATCCATGTGGATGTACGTAATACATATAGTTATTAATCAATTAAGAGAATTTCATTATGAATATCAAGAATATAAATGGGGCTTTATTCGCCATGGCACTTGTTGCAGCCAGCGCAGGATTCACTTCTTGCGAGGACGAGCCAGACAAGTATGAAGTTGCAGGCGGAACTCCTACCATCGATTATGTTCGCCCTGTGAATGCAGCCAGCAAGGATTCACTGCTTACTGGTGCATCTCTCAACAATACCATCTGTATTGTGGGTAGAAACCTGAGAAGTGTGACCAAGATCAACTTCAACGACCAGGCAGCAGTCCTGAACACCAGTTACATGACGGACAACACCATCATCGTAACCGTACCAAAGGCTATCCCTAACGAGGTAAGTGATAAGATTTATTTCATCACCAGCAAGCAGGATACCGTGGCTTACGATTTCAAGACCATCGTACCAGCTCCAACCATCAACAGCATGAGCAACGAGTGGGCTGCTCCTGGCGAGGAAGTAACCATCAAAGGTGACTACTTCCTGGATTACGACAACAGTCATCTGACTATCAAGGTGGGTGATAACTACACCATTCCTTACGAGGACCTGAAGATCAGCCAGAACAGCATCCGCTTCAACATGCCAGAGGATATGCCTAAGCATGAGCCTATCACCATCACTACCATCAACGGTACAACCAAGGCTGGATTCCGCTATATGGATAACCGCGGTATGCTCTTCGACTTCGATACTCCTTGGAAGGAAGGTGGAGATGTATTGGGCAACAATGGTTGGCATGCACGTACCATCAAATCTGATGCTACCTCACTCTCCGGCAACTACATGGTTCTCGGTGAGACAGCCATGGGAGCAGACGGTGGCTGGAACGACGGTAACTTCTCATTCGAGTACTGGCCAGGAAGCTGGCAAGACCCAGAGACCTACTCTAGCCGTCCACGTATGCAGGATCTCGCAGACTTCAGCGACTGGAAGAACATGAGTCTGAAGTTCGAGATGTGCATCCCTAAGGACAACGGTTGGTCGGCTGCTCCTATGCAGATTTACTTCGGTAGCGTCAGCCAGGTTTCCAATGGTGCAGCAGGTGTACAGGATATCTATGGTAACGTATTGGCAGGAGCCAACAACACCTTCTTCCACGACCAAGGTAAACTGGCACGTGCCCTCTACATGCCTTGGCAGAATACAGACGACAAGACATATAACACTGAGGATAAGTGGGTAACCGTTACCATCCCATTGACAGACTTCGTCTATGACTACGATGGTAACAAGGGATTGAGCTACTCAGGCGTTAATGACTTCAGTGCCTTCAACATCTTCGTAGTGAAGGGTGCATACAACGATGCCAGCGTATTGCCTACCGGTGTAGACTGTAACCCAATCATCAAGATTGACAACATCCGTGTGGTTCCAAACAAATAAACTTATAATCTGAATTGATATGAAAAAGATAAGCAAAATATTCGCCATGTTGGTGGTAGCCCTCGTAGGGCTATCGCTGACAGCGTGCAGCGACGGAGATGATCTCTCTACCGACCAGTACGGCAACGACATCTCCCTCCAGTCATTCGGTCCATGCCCAGTGCTCCGTGGCGGTACCTTATATCTCTATGGTACCAATCTGGACCAGATTGAGTCTGTCAACCTTCCAGGTGCAGACCCTATCACCGCATACGAGATTCTCCAGAGCGGCTACAACAGCAAGATTTCCATCCAGGTTCCTGATGAGAAATGCGAACCGGGTCAGATTGTCCTGAAGACCAAGAAGGGTGGCGAGATTACATCCGTATCTCCTATCACCTATCGCGAGGACATCGAAATCACCAAGTTCTTCGTAGGTAGCGAAGGCACTATGGTAGGTAATGTAGGCGACGTAGTAACCATCAAGGGTGATTACCTCAACCTGATGCACGGCGTTATCTTCGCAGGTAGCGATACCATCAAGGAGGCTGAGTTCGTTGGTCACGACCGCTACACCATCCAGGTGAAGATTCCTGCAGAGGCTCGTACAGGTGTCATCACACTGACAGATACCATCAAGGACGGTACTTCTCTGGAGACCAAGGAAGAGTTGACCATCAATACTCCTGAGGCTACTCCTATCAAGGACCGCACCATCAAGGCAGGCGAAATCCTCAGCATCAAGGGTTCTTCATTCGACCAGATTGTCAGCGTGAAGTTTGAGGGCGCTACAGTAGATGCAGCCGACTTCAAGTCACAGAGTGCAGCAGAGATTACCGTTGCTGTTCCTGCCAAGGCTACCGATGGTACCTTCTATGTAGTAACCAAGAGCGGTATCGAGGTTCCTGTAGGCAACATCATTACCGTGGTTCCAACAGAGCTTGTTGCAACTCCTAACCCAGTGAAGAATGGTGCAGAACTCACCATCACCGGTAAGGATATGGATCTGATTACAGGCATCGCATTCCCTAATGCTGCAACTTCTGAACTCAAGAAGGTAGAGACAACCAAGGTAACTGCCACAGTTCCAGAGGATGCACAGGAAGGCGACATCACATTGAGTCTCGCCAATGGCAAGACTGTAACTGTTGCCTATACTTTGGTGAAGCCAACCGTAGCTTCTTGCACACCGGCAGCCATCACAGCTGGCGAGAAGACCATCATCAAGGGTACAGATCTCGACCTCGTGAAGAGCATCACCTTCCCTGGCGATGTAGAGCAGACCGTTGAGAAATTTGCAGCTCAGAATGCCAATGCCATCGCAGTAACAGTTCCTGCAGCATGCGCCGGTACAGGCTTCAAGCTCAACCTGAAGAATGGTACAACCATAGAGGTGAAGGATGCATTGAGCATCAAGGCAGCTACCGATCCAGCTATCGCTTCTATCACTCCTGGAGAAGCTACAGCAGGTTCAACCATCACCATCACTGGTAAAAACTTCCAGAACATCCAGAACCTCTATATCGGTTCTTACAAGGTAAACCGCTATACCTCTCGTACCAATACTGAGATTGTATGCCAGGTTCCTGCCAACGCAGAAGTTGGTACCTACAAGATCGTGATGGAAGACCCAGACGGCAACAAGATTGAAGGTCCTGAGTTCAAGGTGGTTCCTGCAGAAAAGGATATCGCTACTATCACAACCAACATGGACAACAGCGCCATCAAGTATCCATACAACTTCACTTGGGATGACACCGGTCGTTTCCGTATCATGAAGGCAGACCTCATCAAGTTGGGTGTCAAGGTTGGTTCCAAGATGCTCTTCTATAAGGAAGCAGGAGCTACCGGACAGGTTCAGATCAACAACGCCAACTGGGGCGGTATTGATACTGTAGCCGACTGGAATGGTGACCAGAACTGTGTTGTGAAGGTATTCGATGCAGCCATGATGGAAGCTGTAAACAGTATCTCTGACGGCTGGAGTGATACAGCCTTCATTCTCCAGGGTGACATGAAGAATGTAACCAAGATTGCCATCCTTCCATAGGATAGAAATATTTAACATAAAAAACGCATTTATGTGAAATATAATTTGTAAATTTGTGGCGTAGTTATATTAACTGCGCCACATTTTTGATTTTAACCAAAACATCAACCCGATATGAAGAAAATAGCATTATCCTTACTGGTAGCTCTGAGCTGCATCTCAGCCAAAGCTGCCGACGGCAAGTCGCTGTTTGTATCATTCAACGATGGAAGCAAGGTAGAGTTTGCATTGAGCACGCTACCGGAAGTAACCTTCGGGAATGACAAGATGACTGTGACTTCAACTGCCACTACTGCCAGTTACGAACTGTGGAAGGTTTCTACCTTCACCTACGGTACCACCACGGGCATCCAGCAAATTGAAACCAACAGTAAGTTTGCCTTCGAAGGTGACCGCATCATCGTGGATGGAACCCACAACAAGGTGAGCGCCTTCGCTCTTGACGGAAAGGCAGTAAGCCTCTCTCCGGTCATCGCAGGCGACAAGACCATCATTTCTCTTGATAGTTTAACCCACGGTGTATACATCATTAAAATAAACAACGAATCCATCAAAATAGCAAGACAATGAAAAAGATATTACTCTCACTCCTGGCAGTAATGATTTCATTCACTGCCTTGGCACAGACCGATGGTGACAAGATTACCATCAATAATTCTGAAGGAAAACAAGCTGAATGGAACCTGACGGGCGAAACCAACACCATCAGCAGCATGAAGCATAATGCCAGCAACCAACTGGAAATTTATCTGAAAGGTCTGGAAGACTTCGGTGCTTTCGAAACCTACGACATCAACAAGATTAACAATGTCGTCTTCTCTATCTATCACGAAAGCGAAGTAGGCGATGTGAATCTCGCTGACCCTGCTGCTACAGAAAAGACCAAACGTCTCTACAAATATCTGCAGCTGAACTATGGCAGCAAGACCCTCTCTTCGGTTATCGCCAACGTGAACTGGAACACCCAAGAGGCAGATAAGATTTATCAGGCTACAGGTAAATATCCAGCCATCAACTGCTATGATTTCATCCACATCTATGTTCCTAAGCAGGGTTCCAACGGATGGATTAACTACAACGACATCACCCCTGTTACCAACTGGGCAGACCATGGTGGACTGGTATCGCTGATGTGGCACTTCAACGTGCCTAAGACAGAAAGCACTGTTCCGGGAACAGATGGTAGCGGTGTGACCTGCACCCCATCCGAAACCACCTTCAAGGCTGCTAACGCATTGACGGCAGGCACTTGGGAGAACAAATGGTTCTATCAGGAGATGGACAAGGTTGTGGCAGTGTTGCAGAAGTTGCAGGATGCAGGCGTTGTTGCCGTTTGGCGTCCTTTCCATGAGGCTGCCGGTAATGCCTGTCTGAAATCTGGTGCCAGCTGGGGCAAGTCCTGGTTCTGGTGGGGATATGATGGTGCAGAAACCTACAAGAAGCTTTGGCAGACCATGTTCGACTACTTCCAGAGCAAGGGCATCCACAACCTGATTTGGGCTTGGACCACACAGAACTACAATGGCGATGCCAATACCTACAACAATGATGCAGACTGGTATCCTGGCGACAAATATGTAGATATCATCGGCCGCGACCTCTATGGCTATAATGCTACCAAGCAGGCTCAGGAGTTCCAGGAGATTCAGGCTCGCTATCCTGGCAAGCTCGTAGCTCTGGCTGAGTGCGGTACTGATGCCAACAGCAATACGGCTACTGCCGGCATTGATGAGGCATGGAATGCTGGAGCAAAATGGAGCTTCTTCATGCCTTGGTCTGGCAAACAGATGCCATCCAACGACTGGTGGAAGGCGGCATTGAGCAGCAAAAACGTGATTACCCGTGATCAGGTAAACCTGAATGCAAACTACGTAGAGGAAAGTGCAGTAGATGCTGTGAAGAACATGGGTATCGGTACCAATTTCGGCAACTGCACAGATGTGGTTGCCATGTGGATGAACATGAACAGCAACTCGGTTACTGATTTCGAGAAAGCTTGGGGACAGGTTCCTACCACCAAACCGATGGTAGATTTCCTGAAGAAGAACGGTTTCAATTCTGTCCGCATCCCAGTTACCTGGTTCCAGCACATGAAGGAAGACGGAACCGTGGATGAAGCCTGGATGAACAGAATACAGGAAATCGTTGATTACGTGATTGATAACGGAATGTACTGCATCCTCAATGTTCACCACGATACAGGTGCTGACGATGAGAATGTAAAGCACTGGATCAAGGCTGATGAAGCTAACTACAAGGAGAACAAGGAGAAGTTTGAGAGCCTCTGGACCCAGATTGCTACCCGTTTCAAGAACTACGACCAGCACCTGCTCTTCGAAGGTTACAACGAGATGCTGGATGCCAACAACACATGGAATGCGCCAAAGAGCACAAGCAGTTATAAGGGTTTGAACGGTTATGCCCAGAGTTTCGTGAATGCAGTACGTGCTACTGGTGGCAACAACGAAACCCGCAACCTCATCGTCAATACCTATGCAGCAGCTAGCGGAGACGAGGTTTTGAACAACCTCTCTATCCCTACCGACAAGGTAGAAGGTCACATCGCAGTAGAGGTTCACACCTATGCTCCATGGGACTGGTTTGCCAAAGGCAAGTGGGATGCTTCCTGCAGCAAGGAAATCGCTGATATGTTCACCCGTCTGAACAATAAATTCATCAGCAAGGGCATCCCTTGCATCATCGGCGAATACGGTACACACGGAAGCAAGAGCGTCAGCAAGAACAGTTCTGCCAACGAGATTCAGGCTGCTG
>OQVQ01000685.1_pt1 | contig 15222 bp, 7 predicted proteins | sample 1691491 | NCBI WGS metagenome assembly OQVQ01 (sample SAMN03418252, study PRJEB22391) | human gut metagenome | biome: human-gut; feature: organic feature; material: feces | host: Homo sapiens | place: Tanzania | collected 2013-01
AGAGAATATCCACTACCTGCTGCAGATTGAATGCCTGCTGGTTGGCATCGGTATAGAATTTCTTGGCATCAAACCAGGGACAGGTGCAGAACTCCAGTGCTTTCTCCCTGAAATTCGTCTTTATGGTTTCGTTCATCTGGTATTTGCCGTTTGTATTGATGATGTCATCCAGCGCAGCACCGGCAAAGTTACCGAGCAGGGTAGCCTGGGTGTTGGCACGGGGTTTCATCTGGTTCAGCAGATAGAGCAGGGGATGATGACCGAAAGCTGTAAAGCAGGTGGCGATACTACTGATATCTACCAGATAATCGGGTTCCACCACAATGAGTCGGGGGGTGATGATGGGTTGCTTCACCTGACAGTCGAGCAGGTTGAGCTGCATGCCTTCCTTCAGGATATCCCAGAGGTAGGTATGGTCGATATGGTTCTCTTCATCTTTCAGTTGAACGAGATATTCCTCTTCGTCAGCATCCTGGTCAATATCCACGCGGATGAAATCGCTGTCCCAGTTCTTCACGATGCAGCGGATGCGGCGGTTGTTGATTTCCAGTCCCTTCTGATAAGGGCGGTTGGTATGGGGAATGAGCACGTTCAGCTCGTGAGGTACATCCACTCCGAATACGGCGGAGATGAAGAGGGTGAGGGCACGTGCATCATATTTCAGGTCTTCGCTTGAGAGCGGTTCCTGCGAATTACTGTGGCGGCGCATGGTCTGGATGGCAATCTTGTCTGCCACCTTGATGCCACGGGCCTTACAGAGATAATCCACCTGGGAGAAAAGGTTACCGAAAGCCTGTTTCGTTTCCTTCACTCCTTCGTGGCAGCAGAGGATGAGCGTATCGTGCATCATCTTGTTGCGTGTCTTCGGCTCCAGTTCGGGGAGTATCAAAAGTTCTCTTACCCTAAGGAAGAGTTCTGCGGCGCTGATATTGTTTTGATTCATAGGCTACAAAGTTACGAAAATTATAACTACTCTTATAATAAAGGTATTTATAATTATTGATAATTAACTGTTGAACAGGAATGCGTATTTAAGGAATTTAGGGTGTTCGTGCAAAAAAATGTAGTAAAGTGTCGGATATTCGTGCGAAAAAGTGTATCTTTGCAGCAAAAGTTCGTGCAAAAAAATGTGATTATGGAAAGAAATGTCATTAAACAGCTCCTCGCTTGGAAGCAAAAGAAGAATCGTAAGCCTCTGATAGTCAATGGTGCAAGGCAGGTAGGAAAGACCTATATCTTGCGGGATTTTGGTACCAAATACTATCAGAAGATGGCTTATGTCAATTGTGACAAGAACGAAATGGTGGAAAAGATCTTTGCGCAAGACTATAATATTGAGCGAATCTTACTATCCTTGTCAGCTCTGCTCCATGTAAATATAGAACCGGAAAATACATTGATAATTTTCGATGAGATACAGGAAAATCCTGTTGTATTAAACTCTCTGAAGTATTTCTGCGAAGATGCTCCAGCCTATCATGTGGCTGTAGCCGGTTCGCTTTTGGGCATATCTCTTCATAGTGGCATGTCGTTTCCGGTGGGGAAGGTGGATATGATAAAGATGTATCCAATGACCTTCGATGAGTTCCTGCTAGCTATGGGCGAGCAGCCATTGGTCAATGTACTTCATGCCAAGGACTTTTCTCTTATAGATTCTCTATCTTTGCGTTTGACAGATTATTTGCGTCAGTATTACTATGTCGGAGGAATGCCTGCAGCAGTCTTGGAATTTGTGGAAAGCAAGAACTTAGAGGAAGTGCGCAACATTCAAAAGCAGATACTTTTTGACTATCAGCGTGATTTCTCCAAACATGCTCCTTCACAGGAAGTGCCTCGTATTAATATGGTATGGGATTCCATTCCGTCACAATTGGCAAAAGAAAATAAAAAGTTTATCTTTGGAGCATTGAAGAAAGGAGCAAGAGCTTCTGAATTTGAGTTAGCCATCCAGTGGTTGATAGATGCAGGATTGGTTTATCAGGTTAATCGTGTGTCGGCTCCGGAAATGCCATTGAAGTTTTATGCAGAAATGTCTGTGTTTAAACTTTTTGTCCTGGATATAGGTTTGATGGGTGCAATGGTAGATACTCCGGCAGAAAGTATTTTGGTGGCTGATACTTTGCTGAAGGAATATAAAGGCTCTTTCACGGAGCTTTTTGTCTTAACCCAACTTATGGCACTTCAGATTCCGATTTACTATTTCAGCAGTAATGATTCACGTGTGGAAATCGACTTGATTCTTCAGCATGGATCTATTATAACTCCTGTCGAGGTGAAGGCAGAAGAGAATGTACACGCTAAATCTCTTCGTACGTTTGTGATGAAATATCCGAATCTCAAAGGTTTGCGGCTCTCGATGAAGCCCTATCAAGACCAAGAGTGGATGGTCAACAAGCCACTTTATGCAGTAGGAGCCTGGCTGTAATTTTATACAGTGAAGAAAAGAGGACTACCCATCTCGGGCAGTCCTCTTGTTGAGAGAGTATGTATGATGATTAGTAATTTATTTTAATTACTAACGCTCATGTTCTTTAGTTTTCTAACTTTCCAGCAACCTTATCGCTGCAATGGATAAGGGATGGCTGGAGCCTTCTCGCTACGAGGAGTGTTGCTGCTCAACTCGATGTTATCCAGGATGATGGCAGAAGGACAGATAACGGAAGTGTTTACGTCTTTGGAGAGATTATACACATTCTCTTTGGATGAGATGGCTGTAATCTTTTCCAACTGGCTTAGTGTTGGGAGAATGGCTTGAGTGATTCTCGCAAGTTTCTCCTCGCCCGTCTTTACGTTGATCTGATAGAGCTGCAAAGACTCTGCGCCGGCAGGACTTGTAATCTTATATACATATTCCAACTTCTTTTTCTTACCCAACTTGATGAGCTCCTTTTTCATCTTGTCTGCATCGGTAGTACCAGTAGCTTTCACGTGGAAAGTACCCACTGATGTGGTGAGCGCAACGGCTCTTGGGTTATTGGTGAAGCGGGCACTACCCGTAGAGTGCATGGCATGCTCGGTAGGAGTAGCACGGTTCAAAATCTGCTTCAAGATACCTTTCTCTACCAATGGAATCTCTGCTTCAGGCTTGATGCCATCAGCGTCTATGCTATAGGCTCCCATCAACTTTGTGCCATTGTATTCTGGCAGAGAAGTGTAGTTCACAATGTCGATGCGTGGGTCAAGAATCTTCTTGCCAATCTTCTTGCCAAGTGCCTTGTCGTTAGGAGCAAGTATTACTTTTGCATAGAGTTTGTTGAGTGTCAACAGATTCTCTGTGAAAGGATAAACAGCAGCCATATCCTCGAACATGACAGGACCTTTGTATGTGTCGCTCAATATAGGTACGTCTTTTAATGCAACAAATTGTTCTGCAAATTCCCTCACTTTTGCCTGTAGTATTTCTGCGGATGGCACTTCCTCTGGAGTGGTGAAATTCATTTCGAATCCATTTTTCTGTAGGCTTCCATCTGCTAGACGGAGATTAGCGCTTACCTTTATTTTCAAGTAACTATGAGGTTCTTTGAGATTGACATTCTCTGATGTTACACGATAAGTGTCTTCGTATGCGCCTTCAAAGGAAACGCTCGTGTTGGTCAAGTCCTTGAAATCCTTGAATGTTTCAGAAGCTTTGCAAGCTAAGTCGGACAACTTTTGGGCATCGATATTGTAATCGTAGCTTGGTTGAATGACTGTAACAGGTGCCATGCGCTGCATGTCTGGTATTTTTTCGATTGCGGCAGGCAATGGGTTGCTATTCAGAGCATTCATCTTCTGGGCGTAGCTATTCAGATTGTATTTGTAAGCTAAATCGCTATAAGTCCAGAAAGCACGTCGGATGGCATCGTAGCCACCTCCTGCTTGTATGCCTGTTTGTACGTATTGCCCGAGTTTTAATTCACTGTTGCGCTTGAAACTTCCCACCAAAACCTGAGTGCTACCTAACATGTCCCATGGCATGTCGTAACAATAGGTTAAACCGCCAAGTTCAGCTTTTACATTGATAGTCTTGAAGCGAGTTGCCAAATATGACATATAGAAAGGACGTGGAGAACCTGCAATGGTAAGCGAGTCCATTTCTCTCTTCATTTCGTCTTTCATTCCATATAGGATGCTTTTGTCTATATTGTTGGCATCGGTTCCTTCAAATACATCGGTTGATGGCTTTCCTCCAAATTCTGGTGCTCTCAACGTGGCTGGTACATAGTTACTCTTGGCACGGCGCTGTGTTTCTATCTGAGTAACGAAGATTGTTGGAGAAACTGCAGTAACTGGTACCCAACCCGACTCTGCACCGCATACTCCAGTAAATACGCTTGCGTTCTTACCTGCAGCAGAAATGTGCGAGAACATGGAGAGAGGAGTACCAATCAAATCTACCCCACGTACCAACTGGTCTGGGCGACCATCAGCAAAGATGCGATACACCTCTAATGGAGTTACGTTGAAAGAGTTGAGGCTGCCGCCTTCACCTGTGTAGGTGTAACCGCTGGTGACCGTTTTGAAGTAATAACCATATTCCTTACCTTGCTTCTTTGCCTCTGCACGGAGCATCTGGCGCATCTGTGCTTCGGTGTAAGGCTTGTTGGTCTCTACAATGAGGTTTGACTGGCGTGATACAGGATCTTTGTCGTCGGAAGTACGTCCATGACCGTTGCTCTCTGGGAATCCGTCAAGTGGTACACGGCTCATAAGGAAAGACTTCAGAACTCCATTCACCACATTGTTTACACGGCGAGCTTTCACTCCCTCGTCGTCATACTTGTAATATCCGTTGAGGTCGGTTCCTGCGTAGTGACGTAGGGTTGGGTCGCAATAAACTTGGAACTCTTTGGGTAAAACGAGTTCACCTACCATTTTTTTGAAAGTCTCGCCGCCTTCTTTAAGACGGTGACCTTCAAGGCGGTGACCAAATATCTCATGGAAGAAAACACCACTTGCTTCACCCGACAACATCGCAGGACCTGTATATGGATCAGCGACGGGAGCATTTCTCAAAGCCAATACCCTCTTCACCATATCTTTAGCATCGGCTACCATTTTTTCAACTGAAGGAAGACTATCGAGATCGTATGCCAGATAATCTTTGTTGAGTGGTAAACTCATACCATCTGCTGCTACTGCTTGTGTAGAGAGCATGATACGACCGCAAATGCGGTTTTGTATCACTTCTGATCCATCGGTGTTGATAAAATAGATGCGAGATACTTGATAGGTCAGACTTGCTTCTCCGCCCAGTAACTCCGGCTCAGCCTTGAAAGCGGCAGAAATCTCGTTGAGTTTCTTGAGCCAGTCAGCCTTGTCTATGTGATAAAAGCGGTTATCGATGGATGCATCATAGTATTTCTCTACGGGAGCATCAGAGAAGCATGCAGCTTTGTCCTCGTTGGCAGCGGTTGTTGCAACTTTGGTCTTTGCTTCGTCGAAAACCTGACAGGCATACTTGTAGCGGCTGTTTGTCTCTTTCCAAATGGCAGCACGGATGCCATCTGTGGCGTTGTCGTCCAGGGGCAGCATGGTGGGTTGCGATACAGACATGCCTTGGTATTGCTGTATCCCCTGGGTAGTATATTTGAAATTGTCAAGTTGCTTGCTTCCGATTCTGATTTGTGGTGAGAACAGACGGATGCGCCCTTCCTCCTCACCATTCTTGTTGCCAAAACTACTTTTTAGCACGAGGGTATATTTGTCTTCCACTCTCATGCTCATGTAGTATGGCTTGTGGTCGGGTTGCTTTTGTAGATGCTCCATGCTGTAGTTGAGTTCCGATTTCAGCGTTTGCAGCAACTTGTCGTTTTGTTGGGCGAACGCAGAAGCGCTGCCCAACAAAATGATGATGGATATAATTATCTTTTTCATTTTTCTTTTTATTTATAAATACCGATTTCTGCAAGTGTTACATCGAAAGTACCAAAATAGTATTGAGAAGGAATGCCCACTTGGATGTATCTCACCTTTTGTGTCCCATTGGCGAATGGCAGAAGGATAGTTTGTCCTGTGCTGGTTCCGAGTGTATTCTCCTCCACATAGGTGGCATCGCTAAGACCGCCGCTCTTGTCGGCAATCTTTAACGTCATCTTTTGTGGGGCAATGTCGTTGTCCTGGTCAGATTTGCTAAATGATTTCTGTACCACTTTTATGCCGCTTGCCTCAACTTCTTTACCCAAGTCGATGGTCAAAATATACGTTTGTTGAGAACTGGTGGCAAAAGGTTTCCAACATGTGCTTGTCTTGCCGTCTATGAGATATTCTGGATGTGAGTTGTAGCCATCTTGGTCGGCAACACTGCATTTAATACTTGCTTGGCTGATATCGTAGCAATCTATTTCTGGCAAGTGTGTGGCTCCCATATCCTTGATGTAAGACTCTTTGCCTAATTCCTGATAGTGCTTGTTATAGCGTTCCACGACAAGTCCTGTATGCTGGTGCATAATCTCCAATACCTTGTTGCTGATAGCAGGGTCGAATACCTTATATTGTCCACGAGTCTCGTCATTGGCTCCTTCCTCTGTGAGGTAGGTGTTCTTTCCTACTACGAGTCTCTTCAGATTTGGCATATTGAGCAAATCTTCCAGCGAGTTGATATCTGCATCTAACTCCAGTGTCTGTAAGTTTTTTGCCCAACTGTCAGATACGTTGCCCGTACTGTTGATGATCTTTCCGTCAGTGCCATATTTCGTCTTGAGAAATTCCTTGAAATCGGATGTAAAGGATGGCTCCTTGCTCAATTCGTATGGGTCGAATTCTATCAAGTCTTTGCAACTTCCTATGTGTCCTGTGCGGTACAGGTTGACTGGCTTGGATGTATCTATTTCATCGGGCAAGACATAGATAGGCTGTGAGGCTATATTCTCGTTTAACTCAAAGTTTCCTTCTGATCCGTCCTTCTTGGTATATTTCAAGTAGGCTGTTTCCAAACCATTCTGCCAACCTGAAAAAAGCATAATCAGGTTGTTATCCAGGAAATACTGCTTAGCCACCACTCTGGAGAAAGAGATTACTTCCTCGTGCTGGCTGGTGTATGGACGACTGTAGATGGCGTTCTCCAGCGATTCGTTGCCATCCTTGTCGAGAGAGCTAACGATGATTTCATACGTACTGTTGCCGAGGTTTCCTATGCTGTAGGTAGTTGTTCCGCGGTCTAACAGGACAGAGTCCGTGTCAATGTCGTTCGTCCATTTCACCTTGACCTTCTCGATGATAGGATCGCTGTTGTTTGTCCAGTTTACAATAAGTCTTTCCCATCCTGGTGATACCGTGAGGTTGTCACATTTTCCGATGTATCTGATTTCGCCATCGCCAGCCATATCTGCGTATGTGTCCTTGATGTCTTGGCAGGCAGTCAAGGAGGTTATGGCTGCGAGTGATATAATCAATGTCTTTATATTCTTTTTCATGTCTTATTCATCTTTCTTAGTCCAAACTTCCAACTCTTGCAAGAGAAAATAATGTGCGGCGTTGATAGAGGTACCTTGTGACCATGACATCATGTTATCAATGTCATTGTATGTCTTGTTTACAACAATCTTTAGGTATCTGTATCCTTCGCCTTGCTCGCAGAGTAATTTCAGAGGCATATATACAGAGTCGGCTTTCTCTGCCTCTGCTTTTGTGTCGATTGCATTTATATTTCCAACGGCATTGGCTATCCATCTTTCTCTGGTTTCAATATCAGGATCCTGATCATAGCTTGCTACTTTCACCCAGGCTTTTTCGTCCCAGTTTCCTGCTGTTCCGTTGTCATCCTTGGCGGCATATACATCTACAGAGCAAGGCAGCTTATCTATGTAATAACCATTTTTGAAGAGGGTGTAATAATTGTCAATCGTTGTGTTGCTGTAGCACCAGTCAAAAAATGACCTTACATTAAGAGGAGTATAGAATCTCACCTCTGCTGTTAGTCTGTTTTGGTGCATGTCGATGTACATAGGGTCGCCCCATGCTTGAGGACCAGCCAGAAAGCAGTTTCGTTTTATTGCTGCTTTGCTTCCTTCTTTCTGATATTGATCAAAGAAGTCTATACCTTTGAGTTCGCCGTCGAAGAGATATTTCTCTCCCATGCAGTATTCAGGACGCTCCACAGACTTGTCGAAATAAAAGTCGAAATTGCTTTTCTCGAGTTTGTCGGTATTGTAGGCCTTGACATGGCTCCATGCTTGTTCGCGTACCATGTAACCACGGTAATCTTCTGTGCGAATGACAATCGTGTTGTCTTCTGATTTCTGTTTTAACTCGAAGTTTAATGTGTCCTTGCCTTCGGTGATGTTGACCGTTTTGATGAGGATGGTGTCAGGCTGTCCAGACAATGGGTCTGTTCCCAGATAATAAATGTGAGCCATACCCTTTGCATTGGTTGTATTGTCGGTCAAAATGCTGAAACCATTCCAGCCAGAGAGAACTTTCACATTGTTGAAGAATGCGTATGGGGCAGAATCCTCTGTACTGAAGGATACGGCGATAGGGGCACTTTCTTCACCATCTCGCTTTACGAAGCGAACTTCTGCGGGTACATTCTGTTTCGCTTCATTGAATCCCTCCAATACCACAGAGTCCTTCAATGCGCTTGACGTGCGCAGGATTTCGTGCCCGGCATAGTCCTTGTAGCGAATGTTTAAGCCCATCAGGTCTTTGTCGGCAGGAAACTTGAAATGCATGATGGCTCCACCTGGCATTGGCTTGAAGCTGAAAGCTTCTGCGCCAACGGCAGGTTGGAAGGCTGTCTCTTCATCCTTGCATGAACTGAGCGTTACAAGCAGAATGAGAAAATATATGATTCTTTTCATTTCTCTTATTTTTAGATGTTGTTATGATGATTAATTGTTTCCACCCCAACCAGGGTTTTGCTTGCATCCCGAGACGAGAATCTCCTCGCTGCGGATAGGGAAGAAATAATCTCGTGGTGCAGTGAACTTGCGCTTTGACCATACCACGATAGGCCCCTCGTAGTTGTTGTAGAAACGGCGATTGTCAGAGCAGATAACGTTCCATCCGTATTGTGGCTCGTTCAATTCCTGTGGGGCTTCCATCCAGCGGCGCAAGTTGTAAAATCTTCTACCCTCGAAGGCAAATTCGATGTTCCACTCTTGGTGAATGATGCTGCGCATTCCTGCCTGTGTGGTCACTTTCTGGGGGGTTCGTGCATAACTCTCCCAGGCTTCACGAACCTTAGGAATGCCAGCTCTCTCACGTACTACGTCTATCTTGCTATATACATGCTCGTCATCAGGGACATCTAAATATTCATTCCATGCCTCTGCCGACATTAGATATAATTCTGCCATACGGAGGTATCTTTGTTTGAAGGCATAAATGTTTGTCTGCAGATAAGAGGCGAATGGCTGGGTGGAATCAATGTATTTCTTAATCCAATAGCCTGTAAGCGACTGTGGAAGAGTAGCATTGATTTTTGTGTCTTCTGTTCCGAAGTTACCTCCTTGCTTCGTGTTGGTGACGGTAGCTTTATAGGTTGCACTATAAGTGCTTGTCGGGCGATACCAGCAAGTTCCGTCTGCTACGATGTCAGCATAGAAGCGAGGTTCTCTATGGCGATGTAGTCCCAGTATCTCTGTATTCAGAGGCACCACGTTGAGGTAGCGGCTATCCGTTTCCTTGCTCATCTGGTATTTGTCGCTCACCCACTGCTTGTCTTCGTCTATTGGCAGGCCATGATCTGTGTAGAACATCTCAACCATCTTCATGCTTGGAGCAAGACATCCTTTGGCGCTCTGGTCCAGGAATGCAGATTCTGATCTGTTGGTGTAAGGTGCAAGGCAAATTCCAGCGGCGTAGCCAAATTGACCTTCAAATTCCAAGAGAATCTCAGGATTTGTATATCTCTTGTCGAGCACAGACTGTTGTATGTTGAAAATGGTGTTGAGCATATCTGTTCCTTTGTCATTCGTGCTGTTGTAGAGATGCTTTCCACCAGCAAGGGCATAGTTGATGGCCTCGTCTGCAGCAATGGCAGCCTTGTGCCACTTCTCCTTGTCATAGACAGGGAAGAGACGTTCACCGTTTTTGTTGGTGAAGTTCTTCAGTTGCTCGTTGCCGTTGAAGAGGGGAGAGGCAGCGAAGAGCAGGGCGTATGCCTTGACGGCTGCTGTGGATTCTTTTTTGAAATATGCATGGCGTGACTCCTCGGAGCCACTCATGGTCGGGAGATCGGCAATGGCTTCATCACACAGGCTGACGATGGCATTGACGCAATCGTCAATGGAGGCGCGAGGTTGCTGCATTGCAACCTTATCTGCGTTGGCATCAATATTCTCTGGTACGAGAATGAATGAGCCATATCGCTTGAGCAACTCGAAATAGGTGGAAGCTTTTAGTGCCTTGATTTCGGCTTTCCAAAGCGTCTTTTCATCCTTTGTCATATTTTGGCAGAGATCTACATTGTCTATGAATAAGTTGCAATAGCGTATGAGACAGTAGGCACCATCTTTGCTCCAGATGTTGCAATATGGGTTTTGTGCCATTTGGAGTCCATCTCCTATATAGATGGCAGGACCATATGCCGCCATGTTGTCTCTGAAATATTGACCGGCCACAAACTCGTCAGCACCGAAGAATCCTGGTTGCTCGTCGTAGCTGGTTGCCATGTTGGTAAACATGGCATAGCAAGTTTTGAGCCATTTGTCCACATCGTTTCGCTGCTCGAAATTTGTCTCGATAGTCTCTACGTCTCCTTTAGGAACTACGTCGAGATAGTCGTTGCAAGAGGTGCTCAGCAGCCCGCTTGCCAACAATAGTGAATATATTATTTTTTTCATTGTCATTTATGTCTTTTCTTGTTCTCTTTTTTAGAAGCTGATGTTGATGGCAGCTGAGTAGGTGCGCTGGATAGGATAGTTGAATCCTGATTCACCAAGCTCAACGTCCCAAAGCTTAAAGTTGGTCAGACAGAAGGCATTGTTTACCTTGAACGACAACTTGAAGAGTTTAAGTCCCAATGTACTGACAAACTTCTTTGGTAGGTTGTATGCCACCTCTATGTTTGTACAGCGCAGGAATGAGCAGTTGCGCATGAAGTAGGTGCTCTTGCGAATCTCTGCGTTGCTGCTGCTATACCAGTCTTCTTGTGGGTTGTGTTGTGCGATGCTCGATGTTGACAATCTTGGCCAAAAGGCGTGAGTATCTTGGTTGTCCTCAGACCAGTGGCTGTCGTAGATGGCTTTCAGCATGGCGTGGTCACCATAGAAAGGAGATACTTTGATAGGATTGATAAAGAACGAGCGTTGTCCAGAACCCTGGAAGGCAAAATTGAGTTCCCATCCCTTATAGTTGACGAAACCTGTGAAACCATAAATAAGGCGAGGGGTCTCTGGGTAGCCGATGTAGGTGGCGTCGTTCACGTCTATGACGCCATCGTTATTGATGTCTCGGTACTTGATATCTCCAGGCATCACGTCGCCGTCTTGCCGTGGCGAGTTGTCTATCTCTGCTTGGTCACGGAAAAGACCTTCTGCGATATAACCGATTGGCTGACTGATTTCATGTCCCACTTTACGTTGCCATGCTGGTTTGTTGGTCGCCTCTTCTACTTCTTTGTATTTTGTCTTGTTATAAGTGAGAGTTCCATTCAGAATCATCCAGCAATCGTTGCTGAATGCCTTCTGTACTTTCAAGGAGAGGTCAACACCACGTGAGTCTGTTTTGCCGATGTTGGCAAGAGGATCTACCTCGATACCCATGTTGGCTGGTATGGTGGTACGTGTGGAGATGATATTGTGTCGAATCTCCTGATATATGTCTGCTTGTGCCTCGATCAAACCACCGAAGAGCTTAGCCTCAATACCCAGGTTCTTTTGTTCTGCTATTTCCCAGAGAATGTTAGGGTTGGCGTATGCTACAATCTGTTTACGTGCGAATTGTGCACCTGCATTCGCCGTTGGGTCTTGTTCTCCAGTTCCTGCGGCTGTTGTTCCTATCTGTGGTAAAAATACGAAGCGAGGTGTCTCCACGATACCATCGTTTCCCACCTTACCCCAGGATAGACGGAATTTCAGGTAGCTGATGTATTTGTCGAGTTTCTTCATCCAAGGTTCGTTGGATGCCACCCAAGCTCCACCTACGGCAGGGAAGAAACCGAAACGCTTTGCCTTAGCGAAACGTTCGGAACCATTGTAGCCAAAGCTGCCCTCTATGAAATAACGGTCTTTATAACCATAATTTCCACGTGCAGAGTAGGTTAAGTTGCGCTGTGGTTGGCCGTTGAGTACGTCGCTTATAGGGGTGAAGGTGCGTTCTTGTGATTGAACCACGGCAGTAAGTGATGTTTGGTGGTTACCCCAAGCTGCTTGGTGAATCAATGTACCTGTATAGGTGATTCTTGTATCGGTACTTCTTGCTCCCTCATTAGCGTTCAATGTGCGGCTTGCCATGGAATTCTCCACGTCAGCGAGTGTAAACTTACCGGTCTCGTTGTCATAACTGGATAGATAATATTTGTATGGAGTGGTAAAGAACTCGTTACTGTAGTAGCCTGTTTGTACCAAAGAAGCACTTGCTCTGAACTCCAAACCTTTTACCAATTTTGACAGGTTGTGAATATATTCTGCTCGATTGGTGGTGGAGAAACGTGTACGGTTGATGTAACCTTTCTGGATCTCCATATATGGATTGGTCTTCTTGCTGGCTGTTGTTCCAAAAAGGATATGAGGAAAATTATGCGTCTCGTCGGCTGGATAGGTAGGAGCAAAGTCCACAGGTGAGGCATTGAATGCGTAATAATAAGCCTCGGTCTGGCTGGTTTGTGGACCATGGTACTTGTCCAATGTGGCTACGGAGTTGATGACCAATTTGATGCCTGAGCGCAGATCGATGTTCAAGTTGGTGCGGAACTGCGTCTGGTTGTTGACGATGTTGCAGTCAAAGTCATTCAGTTTGTCGGTCTTGATCATACCCTCGTCACGATTGTAGTTGATGGCAGCATAATACTGTACTTTCTTCGAACCACCACGAATGTTGACACCCGCACGATGGTTCCACGCAAAGTCCTTGAAAAGCTGCTTGTACCAGTCTGTATGAGGATAGAGCCAACTTGGATATTTACCAGAGGCGGTTTTGTTGATATAATCAACAGAATATTGTGGAGTCGCATTTGGATTGCGTCCCAACTGGGCTTGGTCGTACATCCTCATATAGGTGATAGGATCCACTACGTCGATGGTGCTGGTAGGCTGTGTCAAGACAGACTCATATCTGAAGTTGGTATATACACTACCTTCCTCACCCTTTTTGGTAGTAACCTTGATGACACCATTGGCACCACGGGCACCATACATAGCGGTAGCCGAGGCATCCTTCAACACGCTGAAGCTTTCGATATCCTCCACTTGGATACGAGAAAGTTCCAGCTTGGAAGACTCCACGCCATCAATCAAAATCAAAGGGTCGGTGTTGGCACCGCTCTGGAAGGAAGTGATACCACGGATGTAGAACTTCGTGTTCATCTCGCTTTCGGTCAAACCACCAGGAAGACCACCTGTCTGCCAGGCTACCATACCTGGAATACGACCAGCGAAAGAAGTCGTCAGGTCGGAACTTGATACCTTTAAGTCACCTGGCTTTACAGTCGTAATAGAAGATACGACGCTCTCCTTCTTCTGTGTACCGAAGGCTACGACCTGCACTTCGTCCAGGTTCTTGGCATCAGGGCGCAGGTCAATCTTCAAGGAACGCTGAGGATTCTTGATTTCTGCAAATTCATTTTTGTAGCCTACGAAGGAGAACTTGAGTACATCGCCTTTGCGAGCTTTCAGAGAAAATTCTCCGTTTACGCCAGTGGTAGTACCTGTCTTGGTGCCTTGCAGCAAGACATATACACCAGGCAGTTCGACACCATTCTCATCGACTACCTTTCCCTTGATGTCGTAAAACTCGCCGGCTCCTTTTGAGATGTTTAAAGATCCTTTAGTTACGGTAATAAACTGCTTGTCAATCTTAAAAGTCAAGCCTTTTCCTGCGAGGAGCTGTGTCATCGCCTCACGCACATTGGAGGCCTTGATGTTTCGGCTCACGGTCAACCCCTCTACGTCCTGGCTGGCGTAGAGCACCTTGTACTTAGTAGCCTTTTCCAATCGCTTGAAAGCTTTGGCGAGGCTCTCGTTCTTCATGTTGATGACGATTTCCTGTGCCTGCCCCTGGGCTATGATTGGCTGTGCCAAGCCTGGAGACATCAAGAGGGAACTCATCAGCAAACAGTCTCTCAATGTTTTCTTCATTTTACGCTGATTATAGTTTAAAATTACTTATAAGTCGTAAAGAAATGAAATAAGACACCCCTTTTGAAAGAAAAAATGAAAAAAGAAGAATTAAGTGAAATGGTATATACAAATAAAACAATTACCATGCTTCAAGATGCTTTAGGTAAATGTATTGCTGGTCTAACAAGTTTTGAAGAAGTATACCGTGTTATTGAAATAGAAAGTGAACCTGGTGAAGAGACAGAAGGATATCTTACAAAAACAATTGATGAAGAAGAAAAATCTGAAGTACCTACTATCACTGAAGTAGTTCCAGCTTCTACTAATGTAACACCAATTATATCCGCACAAAAAGTACAAACTATAGTAGGCACTGTTCCAGCTAAACCAATTGTTCCAACTACACAAGCACAACCAGTAACAGCTACCGCACCAGCACCACAAACTACAACAGCTTCAACTACTCCAGTTCCAGCAACAACAACACCAGTTACAACATCAGTTACTGTTCCAACACAAACAGCTGTGCCAACTAAGGTAACAACTCCGGAAGTAAATAAAACACCTGTACAAACACCAATGTCAGTTGTAAATCTAAATAATAAAACTGATGTAAAACCAGTTATAAATATACCAAGTACAACTGTACAACAAAATGTGCAAGCACAAACGAAAACAACTTCCATAGTTACTACTCCAGTGCAAACACCAGCTGTTGCGAAAACACCAGTACCAACAACACCTACAGCTAGTCAAACAACACAAATTCCAAAAGTAGAAACGAAAAGCGCTTAACAAAAGCGTTTTTTATTTGAAAAAATTTCAAAAAAAAGAATTAAACACACTGTTCAATTCATTTCTTCAATTATTTTAAGTATTTCCTCATTAATATCTTCAATACTTCTAAGTTCACCAGCTTTTACACATTCAATTTTATCCCAGTTATATAATTCAACTAATTCTAAATATGCTCTTTCTGCACCTTTTAAATGTTCTGGAGACTTTTCATTTTCATCTAAAT
>OQVQ01000687.1_pt1 | contig 15160 bp, 16 predicted proteins | sample 1691491 | NCBI WGS metagenome assembly OQVQ01 (sample SAMN03418252, study PRJEB22391) | human gut metagenome | biome: human-gut; feature: organic feature; material: feces | host: Homo sapiens | place: Tanzania | collected 2013-01
GCCAGAAAACAAATGTTAATAGATTTCGGCTTCCGCCTGCCGAGCGCGCTGGACAACAGGCCTTTAAAATTTGAAGAGTTTGAAAAGCTTTTGCCTTCGGCCGTATTCGTTTCCGCCACGCCGGGGCCTTATGAACTTACCGTAAGCGGCAATAATATAGTTGAACAGATTATCCGCCCGACGGGGCTTGTCGATCCGCCGGTAAAAGTGCTGCCCGCGGAAGGGCAAATCAACGATTTGCTTTTAAGAATACAAGCCAAAACCGCAAAACGGCAGCGCAGCCTGGTGCTGGCTTTAACCAAAAAGACCGCGGAAGATTTATCGGCTTTCTTACTGGAAAAAGGCGTAAAAGCAAGATATTTGCACAGCGATATAGACTCATTGGAAAGGATAGAGATACTTAAGGATTTCTCCCGCGGAGTGTTTGACGTATTAGTCGGCATAAATCTTTTAAGAGAAGGCATAGACATCCCGCAGGTCGGGCTGGTGGCTATACTTGAGGCCGATAACGAAGGCTTCCTGCGAAACCAAACCACTTTGATACAGATAGCCGGGCGCGCGGCAAGAAACGTAGAAGGGGAAGTACTGCTTTACGCACAGCGTCAGACGCCTTCCATGAAATACGCTTTAAACGAAATGGACCGCAGGCGCGCCATACAGCAGGCTTACAATAAAGAACACAATATCCGCCCCAAAACCATAGAAAAAGCCGAAGTGGAACTAAAGGAATTTGAACAGCAAAGCAAATCTTCCGGGATATCCATGATTCACACTTTAAGCGACGTTCTGCCGCAGGCAAAGAACCTGCCCGCACTTATAAAACAGACTGAAGAACAAATGCTGGAGGCGGCGGATAATCTTGATTTCGAACTGGCCGCGGAACTTCGCGACAGACTTTTTGAACTTAAAGACATGGCGGTAAAATCACCGAAAAAACGCAAACAAAAAAGGTAAAATTTATATATGGATTTTAATTTCAGAATAAACAGAACCATAAATCTGGATCAGGCGTCTTCGACCCAAGACGTCGCCAAAGAAACGGCATCTCTTTTTAAAGAAGACGGCGTTTTAATAGTAGCAAAAACCCAAACCGCCGGCAGAGGCCGATTTGAAAGGCAGTGGGAATCAAAAGAGGGCGGACTATATTTCAGTATAATTTTACGCCCCAACAAAAAGACCATGCCGCTTGAAGAATTAAGCGTAAAAGCGGGCCGCGCCGTGGCGCAGACGCTTAAAAACCTTTACGGCGTAAAGACAAAAATAAAATTGCCCAACGACGTTTTGGCCCACGACGGCAAAAATTTTAAAAAAATATCCGGGATTTTAATAGAAACTTCCGCCGGCACCGACGGGCATTTGGACTGGATCGCCCTCGGTATAGGCATAGACACAAACAATACGCCTTCAAAGAATTTGCCGGCCGTAAGCGTAAAACAAATTATCGGCAAACAGGTAAACAACGAAGAGCTGCTGCAGAAGTTTCTGCAAAACTTTGCAAAAGAATATATCAGTTGGAATATAGCTTAATTTTATAACCCGGCAATTAAAAAGACGCCTTCCGTTCAGGAAAGCGTCTTTTTTAAATCCATATAAAGGGCCGGATTTAAGCATCGCCCATTATTTTTTTGACTTTCTCCAGCAAAACCGCGGTTCTGAAAGGTTTCAAGCAGAAGTCTTTGACTTGAGGATTGCCGGTAAACATCTTTGCGGATTCTTCCAAAGCAGATACTATCATGATTGACGCGCCCTGAAGTTCCTCGTCGGCGGCCATGGCGGCGGCAATAGCTTTGCCGTCCTTGCCCGGGAGCATAACATCCAACAAAACCAAATGAGGATGAGTCTTCCTGATTAAATCAAGCGCGTTGCGGCCGTTGTCGCAGAGATAAACTTCATATCCGCTGCGGCTCAAAATCATATTAAGAAGCTCAAGGATATCGCCTTCGTCTTCAACAATAACAATGCGTTTTTTAAGTTCCGCCATATTTCCCCCACAGTGTTAAATTTATATAATCTATTAAATAAATTATACTTTTTTTACAATCTTTTTTATGGATAAAAATAATTTCCGGGCCGTAACTTGGCAAAGCCTTATTAAATTTGAAAAACAAAACGCTTTCTTCAAACCGAAAATCGGCGTTTTGGTCGGTCTTTCCGGCGGGGCGGATTCCGTAGCTTTGGCGCATTTCGTCAAACAGCTAAGCGTAAAAAAGCAGTTCCCTGTTTACGCGTGCCACGTGCACCACGGCTTAAGAGAAATGGCGGACCGCGACGCGGCCTTCGCCAAAAAAACCGCCAAAGAATTGGAAATACCTTTCATATTAAAAAAAGTAAACGTAAAATCTTTGGCAAAAAAAGAAAATCTAAGCGTGGAGCACGCCGCCAGAAAAGCCAGGTACCAAGCTTTAAGCGAGGCGGCGGAAAAATGCGGATGTAAAAAAATAGCTTTGGCGCATCACTTGGACGACAGCGCCGAAACTTTTTTGCTAAATGTACTGAGAGGAACCAAAGCCAAAGGCCTTTTGGGCATACCCGTAAAAAGAGCTTTGGGAAAACTGGAAATAATACGCCCGTTTATGTGCATTACTCGCGCGGAAGTGAACGCCTACGTCAAAGAGCATAAATTATCTTTTATCAACGATGAAACCAACTTTGAGCAAGTCTATACGCGCAACTGGGTGCGCGGAACCCTGCTGCCGCTTTTGGAAGAAAAACAGCCGCAAATCCGCAGGCATATCAATGACATCACCCAAGATTTATATAAATATATAAAGCCTTAGAATATCATCCAAAACAGCAGAAAGAAAAAGGCCCCGCACGCCGCAAACAAGCTTAATACTGCGGGAGCAAGCGATAAAATCAACGTGAAAAAAGTTCTTACTTTTGAAAGTCCGTAGGCTTTGTTCATCATGTAAAGAATAAAGTAAATCTGCAAAAGTGCAACGATAAACAAAACAAGGAACTTAAACACGGCGAGAACCGGCGCGGCGGCCTGCATAAGAGCGAAACTCACCAAAAGCGTCAGGCAAAACTGAGAAAGACCTATAAGCGTAAAAAGCCCCAAAGCACTGCCTTTGCCGGTGGAAATTTCAAGCAGCAAATGCGCGCTTGAAGCCACAAAAAAGCCGATGCACAAATCCACAAACAAAACCGCGAAAAACCCGAAAGTAAAAGCGAAATTACCCATACCGCCGCCGCCCAGCGCCCACATTATCATAACACTTAAAGAGCCCGCCGCGTAACCCAAAAGAGCCAAAGCCAAAGAACGCGATTTTATTATATCGTCGACGGCTTTGGAAGGTTCGGTTACAAAATCATAAAGAGCGTTTATAAAAGTCATACCGGCTCCTTAATAAGCCCAAAGATAGGAAACTTTCGGCGTAGTAAAATCTTCTATTTTTGAGGCCAATCCCAATCTGCTTTCCATTGAAGCGCCGCCCATATAAAGCATTTCCATAAAATTATTCGGCCGCGGAGTAATAAGTTTTATGTCCTTCACGCCGGTAAGTTCCGCAAGCTGTTCCCGGGCGGTTTCTTCCCCGCCCAAGGCGTCGATAAGCCCTATTTCCTTGGCGCGCGCGCCGGTAAATACGCGGCCGTCGGCGTATATCGGCAGCATTTCCGCATTGACGTTAGGCCTGCCTTTTTGGACGGTCTGGAAAAATTGCTGATAGGTTTCGTTAATCATTTCCTGCAGGAGGGCGACTTCCTCTTCCGTCATAGGGCGGTAGGCCGAGCCGATGTCTTTATGCTTGCCGGATTTTACCGGCATCACTTTTATGCCGAGCTTATCAAACAAACCCTCTACATTGTTGGCCTGCATTATTACGCCGATTGAACCCGTCATCGTGCCGGGCTGGGCGACTATCCTGTCCGCCGCCATGGCTATATAAAAACCGCCGCTGGCCGCTACATCCCTGAACAAAGCCACTACAGGCTTCTTTTTGGATTTAAAAAATAAAATGGCGTTGTAAATATCCTGTACGGAAGCCACCGTTCCGCCGGGGGAGTTGATATCCAGCAAAAGGGCTTTTACTTCTTTCTTATCGGCCAAATCCCTTATTTTCTTTGCTATTGAAGACGCGCTGTTCTGGCGGGACATAAAACCGCTTTCGCCGCTTTCCTGTATCACGCCGCGCACTTTTACAACGGCCGCGCCTTCCTCTTTTGAAAGTTTTTTAAGTAAAGAAGATGCTTCCGCGATATCATCCGCGACGGAGGCCTCGGCCTCTTTCTCCTTAGGCGCGGCGGACGGCGTTAAAGCCAAATAGAGCCCGCTGGCCATGGAAACCGTAAATACGGCCGTAAGTAAAACGAGCCAAAATTTAACCCCGGAGATTTTATTCTCCTCTTTGGAAGGGATATCTTCCAGCACCGGTTCTTTTACCGGGTTTTCATTGTTTTCTTGCATGAAAAACTCCTCTGAAAATCGTTATATCGCTTTAAAATAATTATATCAATAAAATGATACAATTTATTTAAACCAAAGCGGAGGCATTTATGTTTAAAGGAATTTACACCGCACTTATAACGCCTTTTAAAGATTCAAAGACGGATTTTGACGCGCTCGGCGTTTTGATTGACAGACAAATCAAAGCCGGCGCGGAAGGATTTGTGCTGCTTGGCACTACCGCGGAAACGCCCGCGCTATCCTTTGAAGAAAAGAAGGAAATTTTGGATTTTGCCTGTGCTCATATCGGCAAGAGGGCCAAAATTATTATAGGCGCAGGGGCAAACAATACTCAGACTACTCTTAAAAACATTGAACTTGCTTCCCGCTATAACCCCGACGGCCTTTTGATAGTTACGCCTTATTACAATAAGCCGAACCTCAACGGGATGATAAAGCACTTTTCTTTGGCGGCCGAAGCCGGCAAACCTATTATTCTTTATCATATACCCGGCAGAACAGGGCAGAAATTGAGTCAGGATTTCTTGGCTAATCTGCTTGAAGCCGTACCGCAAATCAAAGCGATAAAAGAATCCGACTACGACATAAACCATATAACGCAAACCGCGGTAAAATTCGGCGCGGACAGGATTGACTATATTTGCGGCAACGACGATTTATGGCCCGTATTTTTGGGGCTGGGTTCGCGCTGCCTTATAACGGCCGCAGGCAATACCATGGCCCCGGCTATGGTAAAAATATATAAACTTTTTGAGCAAGGCCAAACAACGCAGGCTATGGACGTTTTCCGCAAAGCGTGGCCCGTAATTACAGGCAGTTTTATTGAAGTCAACCCGACCTGCCCCAAATACTTGCTTAACAAACTGGGGTTATGCTCCGCGGAAGTAAGGCTTCCGCTGGGTGAGCTTACCCAAAAGACTAAAGAAACTTTGGACAGGATATTTGAAACTTACCCTAAGGAATTTTTTATATGAGGAAAATTTCCGTATTAAAATTCGGCGGAAACACTTTAGCCAATAAAGAGAAAATACTGCTTGCGGTCAACCTTATCAAAAAAAGAGTTGAGCAAGGCGTTTTGCCGGTTGTGGTGGCTTCGGCCAACGGCAATATGACGGATATCCTTTTGGATAACGCCTATTCCTTAAGCAAAAATCCGCACAAGCGCGAACTTGATATGCTTATAACTACGGGCGAACGCATAAGCGTGGCTTTGCTTTCCATAGCTTTAAACGATATTAACCTGCCGGCGGTTTCCCTGACGGGATCGCAAATAGGGCTTACTACTACGCCCGAACACGCCGGGGCCGATATTAAAGGCATTACCGGGGACAGGCTTCAAAAGGAACTTGATAAAGGGCACATACCGATAATAGCCGGCTTTCAGGGTATAGGCGAAAATAAAGAAATAACCACTTTAAAACGCGGCGGCAGCGACGTATCTGCCGTATTCATAGCCAGCCAGCTGGGCGCGGATCACGTGGAAATGATAAAAGACGTAGACGGGGTTTATACGAAAGACCCAAATAAAAACAAAGACGCCGAAAAACTTAACCTTATGGATTTTGACGTTATGTACAAACTTGCGCTGGAAGGCGCCAATGTTCTGCACCCCGACGCCATAAAATTGGCGAAGGAGAAGAATGTCGAGATAAGAATAATTTATTACAAAACAGGCGAAGTGGGGACGATTATAAAATGAAAAAGATTGCAGTTTTGGGCGCGGCGGGAAAAGTCGGCCGATTAATGTTAAAAGAACTGGCGCGCATGAAAGCCAAAGCCGAAATAGAAGCTTACGGCAGAGATGAAAAACCTCTTTCCTGCGATATAGCGATTTTATGCACGGACGACCCGGTCAGCGCGGTTTTGGCCGAAGAACTTAAAGACAAAGCCGGGTTTATAATTGATATGTCCGCCAAGTTCCGAAATGACCCCGCGGTGCCTTTGGTCATCCCGGAAATCAACGCCGACACTATCACCAAAGAAACCCGCCTTATAGCCAGCCCCAACTGCACCACTACGGGCCTTGTTATGGCTTTAAACCCTTTAAAAAAGAAATACACCCTTGAGGAAGTTTTCTTCTGTTCTTATCAGGCGATAAGCGGCGGCGGTAAAAAACTGATTGAAGATTTTAATACGAAAGGCTCTTTTTATCAGGCAAACTGCGTCCCTTTAATAGGATCCCTGCAGACAAACGGTTTTACCTCGGAAGAAATGAAAGGCCTTAACGAAACCAGGAAAATCCTGCGTCTGCCTGACATAAAAGTGCGTCCGCACACCGTGCGCGTCCCTGTTATGGTAAGCCACAGCCTGGGCGTAACCCTTAAAGCGAAAGAAGATTTTGATATCTCCGGCATACAGGCTTTGTTCGCTTCCCAGCCGGGCGTAATATGCGACGGAAAAATCTATACGCCCAAAGAAGCCGAAGGAAAAGACGAAGTTTTCGTCAGCAGGATAAGAAGAGATTTCGAAGACAAAAACGTTCTGCATTTTTGGATTACTTTTGACAATCTTCTCAAAGGCGCCGCGCTTAACGGCAGGCAGATTGCGGAATATATTTTGGAGAATTTTTGATGATTGACGTAATAATAAACGGCGCAAAAGGCAAAATGGGCCGCCTGATAAAAACTGTTATGGAAACCGATTATAAAGAGCGGGTCCGCATAGTTCAGCTGCGCGATTTCGACACACAAGAACCCGCGCCGAAAGCGGATATAGTAATAGATTTTTCCATGCCCGAAGGCGCAAAACAAGCCTATAAAACCGCCAAGCAAATACACGCCGCTTTTTTATGCGGAACGACAAATCTTGACGACAATTTTTTAGCAGAGCTTAAAGCGGAAAAGGAAATAGCCGTTTTTTATTCCGCAAATGTCAGCATAGGGGTATTCTTATTCGGAAAGCTTTTAAAACAAGCCGCGGAACTTTTTAAAGATTACATACCCAAAATGCACGAGGCGCACCACGCGCAGAAGAAAGACGCTCCAAGCGGTACGGCCAAAGCTTTGGCCAAACTTATAAACTTCCCTCAGGAAGAAATCACCTTTGAACGCACCGGCACAGTTCCCGGTACGCATATGTTAAACTTAGAATCAAAAAACGGCGACGAAATCATTTCCGTAACGCACAAAGCTTTGGACAGGCGGTTATTCGCCGGGTCCGCAGTTAAAATAGCTTTGTGGCTGCCGGGCAAAGACCCCGGATTTTACGATATGGCTTCGTTCACGGAGAATTTATTATGAAAATACATTTTGTAGGAATCGGCGGCATAGGAATGAGCGCGCTTGCACAGCTGCACGCAATGGCCGGCGATGAAGTTACAGGCTCTGACAGGCTTATCAACAAGGGTTTTACCGGCTTGCCGATATGGAAAGAATTTAAAAAACTGGGCGTAAGGATTTACCCGCAGGACGGAAGCGGTATAGCGGAAGACACAGACGCCGTTATTTTAACTTCCGCCATAGAACCCGACAATGTGGAAATACAGGCCGCTAAAAAATATTCCATTCCCATATTGCACCGCTCGGATTTGCTGGCGAAACACGTTAAAGAATCAAAAACCATAGCGATTTCCGGCACAAGCGGCAAAAGCACCACAACCGCAATGCTTTTTGAAATTTTAAGAAAAGCCGGAAAAGAACCTTCTTTAATTACCGGCGGGGTGCTGCTGTCCTTACAGCAGGAAGGGTACTTCGGAAACGTTTATAAAGGCAAAAGCGATATACTCGTAATAGAAGCCGACGAATCGGACGGCACCTTGGTAAACTATCACCCAAAAATCGGCGTAATGCTGAACTTGGCAAAAGACCATAAAGAATTGGATATTCTTAAAGGATACTTCAAAAAATTCAGCATAAACTGCGACAAATTTATAATAAACGCCGAAGAAGAAAACCTAAAAGAAATCGGCGGTAAATGCAAAACCTTCGGCCTTAAAACCGGGGATTTGACCGCGGAAAATTTACAGCTGGACGGATTTGGGTCAAACTTTACCGTACAGGGGCAGAGCTTCCGCATAAATTTGCCGGGAGAGCACTATGTCAAAGACGCGCTGGGCGCAATTTCAGCCGCGCTTGAACTTGGAGTAACGCTTGAGCAATGCTCCAAAGCTTTGGAAGAATTTAAAGGCGTTTACAGGCGTTTTAACACCATAGGCAAAACCGACGGCGTTGAAGTTATAGACGACTTCGCCCACAACCCGCATAAACTGGCGGCGACTTTAAAAGCCGCCCATTTAAGAGGGAAAAGGGTTTTGGCTTTCTTTCAGCCGCACGCTTTTACTTCCGTACAGCTTCTGCTTAAGGAGTTTATTGAGGAGTTTACGCGCCAAATCAAAAAGGACGATATCCTTTGGTTAAGCGAAATTTATTATGCCGGCGGAACCATACCGGAGCATATTTCCAGCAAGCTGATTTACGAGGGCCTGAAACATAACGGCGTACCCGTAAAATTTTTGCCCTGCAGAAATGAAACCGCAGCCGACATCGCCGCCGCGGCCAAACCCGGCGACGTGGTGCTTGTAATGGGCGCGAGAGACCCGACATTGACGGATTTTGCGAAGCAAATCTTCCGCGCGATAAAAGATAAAGATTACTCCAAAAAGCCGTGCAGGCAGTGCCTGATGAACGTGGATAAAAAGTTCTGATAAAAACCGGCCCCGAAAAGGCCGGTTTTTAAGTGTGATATTTTTAACTTTCATGCGTAGTATTAATGAGGGGCGCAGAGATATTTATGGATTTTGACGATACTTACAGAGAATTGTTTAAACCGGTATACGCTTATATCCTGCTGCGCGCCCAAGATAAAAATCTGGCCGAAGATTTGGCCGCGCGGACATGGCAGAAAGTTTTTGACAAACAAAATTCTTTCAACCCCGCTAAGGGCAATTTAAGGCAATGGATTTTTACCATAGCCAGAAACGAGGTTAACAGTTATTTCCGCCTGTATTACGTAAGGAAAGTGTTTTCTCTTTCGGATTTTGAGGATGACTTGGCCGGCGGAACCGAAACGGAAAATGTGGAAGCTTCCGCCGAAAAGAAACAAACGGAGCAAATCCTTAAAAACGCAATGGGCAAACTGAAAGCCAATTACAGGGATATACTGGCTTTAAAATTTTACTCCGGCATGAGCAACGGGCAAATAGCCCAAACTTTAAAAATAAGCGAAAGCAACGCCGGAACATTAATAAACAGAGCTTTAAACAAACTAAAGCTTTTATTGGAGGCAGAAAATGTCGCCTGAAGAAAAAATAACAAAGTTATATCGGCAAACCGATTTTGATAAAAACAAAACCGCGCAAAATAAGGTTTACGCCAAAATCAACAAAACGCCGAAAGGCTTAAAAGCGGCATGGCTTTTGCTGCCGGCTGCAGCAATACTGGCGGCTTTGGTGTTTTGGCCTATGACGCATAACCCCGTTCTAAATACGGCCCCGCACCCTCATGAAAACGCCGCACTAACTCAGGAAGAATGCGCGGATCTTTCAACAAGATATTGGTTTGAGCAGGCCGCGGAAAAGGGTAAATTGATTATGGCCAAATGCCCCAAAGAAATTTTAAACGATTACAACAATGATTTAATTTTCCGTCTAAGCCAAAGATTTGAAGAAAGCAATCAAAAGCTCTCTCAGGACGAAAAGAAGAAGCTGGACGATTGCGGGGAAAAATTTAAAACAAACGTGCACCCGGTTATGTCTTTTGACGTAAGGTGCTGATTTAAGGAGATATAAATGCTAAAAAAATTACTGCTATTATCCATAGCGGTTTTGGGATTCGCCAACGCTTCGGCTTACGCCGCGCAGAAGCAGCCGCTTGAAGCCGTTTTGTTTACCGCCCCTTGGTGCGGGCATTGCCAAAGGCTTAAAAAAGAATACTTAAACGAGTTTAAAAAACTTTATAACGATACGGTAAAGCTCGTGGAATACGACATAAGCCAGCCCGGCGTAAACATTATTTTCAATGATACACTGACGGAATATAAAGTGGAGTCGGCCGGGGTACCGTGCCTGGTGGTGGGCGAAAGTGTGCTTATGGGATATCCGGCGGAAATAAAAACAGGCGCGGACGCAGCCATACGCAAAGCTTTAGACAACAATGAAAGGACTTACTTCGGAACCAAAGCCTATATAGCCGAATGCAAAGCCAACGCGCAAAACGCCGCGGCGGAAGAAGACGCCTCCTGCGAAAACGATCAAATAGCGCCCGGCGTAAGCAGGCAGGAAACCTTAAATATGTTTGAACAAATAACGTTCTGGGCTATAATAGCCGCCGGATTAATAGACGGCATCAATCCGTGCGCTTTTGCCGTGATAGTGTTTTTTGTTTCCTTCCTGGCGGTATACAAATATGACAGAAAAGAGGTTCTTTTAATAGGGTCATCTTATTGCTTGGCGGTGTTTTTAGCTTATATAGCCATAGGTTTGGGCTTATTTAACTTCCTCTACGCGATGAGCTCTTTTTATTATGTAATGATGATTTTTAAATGGCTTACCATAGCATTGTGCGCGCTGTTCCTGCTGTTAAGCTTATATGATTTTTTAATATACCAGAAGACGAAAGATCATAATAAAATTCTTTTGCAGCTGCCCAAAAGCTACAAAGAATACATACATAAAGTAATGCGCTTTTTCCTGAGAGATAAGCAAAAAAGCACTTTCAGGCTGGTATTGGCCGCTTTGGCCGTGGGCTTTATAGTTTCCTTGGTGGAAGCCGTTTGCACCGGGCAAGTATATTTGCCGACTATCGCCCTGATACTTAAAGAGGCCGACGCGCATTTTGTAAGAGCGATGCTATATCTGCTGGTTTACAATTTGATGTTCATAGTGCCGCTGGCGGTAATACTCGCTTTAAGCGTTATGGGCTATGAATCAAAAGGTTTCAACGATTTCCTTAAAAAGCATTTGGGCCTTACCAAATTGGCTTTGTGCCTGCTCTTTTTGGGATTGCTGATACTGCTTTTGACCAATATGTAATTTACTCCCGAAGTATCAAATAAATATCCCCCGGGTTTCTCATTTCCCGGGGGATTTGATTTTAAGGTTTAAAAAATCAGATATTTTCCAAGTCTTTTTCGCTCATATCGTCCCTGATGCCGAAACGCGTTAAGCAAAAATCGTATTTAACGGGATCTTCCGGGCAAAGTTTGGCGAAAGAAGCGGAAATATCAACGGCGGTTTTCATATCGGCCTGATTGCGCTTTGTAAGGCCCAGCATACGCGCCACGCGGTGCATATGCACGTCCAAAGGCACAATAAGGCAGCTTGCCGGTATTTTGGACCAGCACCCCGGATCGACTTCATCCTTGCGGATACACCAGCGCAAACACAAATTCAAACGTTTTAAAGCGCTGTTTTTGGCGGGATTTGGCATAAGGGTGTCTATTTTGCCGTAACTCCTCAATTTGGCCGCAAAAGCGCGCTGCGCCGCAAGATAGTCTTTGCCCGGCTCGTAGAAAGATAAAAACATATTTTCCAGGCTGCCGTATTCCTTAAGAACCGCCTTTATCGCGCAAAGCAGGTTTACCAGTTCTTCTTCAACCGTAAAACGGTATTTGAACCCGGCGAAAAGTTTTTCCATTTCGGCGCGTTCCGTATTTATGATAAAAGATTTTGGGGAAGGGCCTAAAATTGATAAAATCTTATCAACGGTTTTTATTATTTGTTTTACATTGCCGTAAGCGAAGCTTGAAGCTATTAAAGCCGTTATTTCCTTATCCGCGCCGTCTTTATAAAGATGCACGAACTGAAGAGGATCGGGAGATATTAAATTAAATTTATTGTATTTAAGATAAATATTATCCAAACATTTTTTTGTAATCATAAATAAATTCTAGCAATTTGTTACTATATAAATATATGACACTTAATCAAATCTTCGGCCGTTATAAAGAAAATTTGCCGCAAATCGAAGTTAAAGGCTTAAGCCAAAATTCAAAAGAAATTCAAAAGGACTGGGTGTTCTTCGCCGTTAAAGGCCATACGGTGGACGGGCATGAATATATCCCTTCGGCTCTGCTAAAAGGGGCCTGCGCCGTAGTTACGCAGGAAGAACTTGAAGAAGTTTATCCCGTCCCGGTAATAAAGGTGCCTAATATCGACAAAGCAATGGCCGACGCAGCCTGCGCTTTTTACGGGAATCCCTCAAACTCCTTAAACATGATAGGCATCACGGGCACAAAAGGCAAAACCAGTATTTCCTATCTCACCGAGAGCATTTTGTTTGAAGCCAAACGCAAACCAGCCGTAATGGGCACCATAAACTACCGCGTAAACGGCAAAATGATAAGCAAAGCCCCCAATACCACGCCGGCGCCGCTTTTGCTGCAAAATATAATTTACCAAGCCAAAGAAGCCGGATGCGAAGATGTTGTTATGGAAGTTTCTTCCCACGCGTTGGAATATCAGCGCGTACGGGGAATAGATTTCAATATAGCCGTATTTACCAATTTGCAAAGGGATCATTTGGATTTCCATTCCACGTTTGACAATTACTTCGCCGCAAAGAAAAAACTGTTTGAGAATTTAATCTCCCCCGATAACGCAAAGCAAAAGAAAAGCGCGATTATCAATATAGACGATCCTTACGGCGAGAAATTGGCCGAGATGTTAAAAAACAAAGTTAAACTTATAACTTACAGTTTAAACAAACCGGCGGATTTTACCGCGACGGATATAAAAACTTCCCTTGAAGGCGTAACGTTTAAAGTTAACGGAGAAAGCGCGAAACTGAACCTTTTGGGCGCGCATAACGTATATAACGCTTTGGCCGCAATAGCCGTGGCAAGCCGCCTGGGAATACATATAAAAACGGCGATAAAAGGACTTGCCTCTTTAAAAGGCGTACCCGGCAGAATGGAAAGAGTGGACGAAGGCCAAGATTTTTATTTGTTTGTAGACTTTGCCTACACCAACGAAGCCCTGCTTAAAGCCTACGACGCCGTAGCCCCGTTTAAAAGAGGACGCATAATAACGGTCTTCGGCTGCGGAGGGCAGCGCGACACTACAAAACGCCCCCTTATGGGCGCAAGCGCGGCTAAGAACAGCGATTTGGTACTGATAACAAAAGATAATCCGCGGAAAGAAGACCCTAATAAAATTTTCGCCGATATCCTTAACGGAATGCCTTTTGCCGACAACTTCAACATTATCCCGGACAGACGCCAAGCCATTTTTGAGGCCGTCCGCGCGGCCCGCAAAGACGATATCGTAATAATAGCCGGCAAAGGACATGAAGACTACCAAATACTGCCCGGCGGCGTTATACATTTTTCCGACAGGGAGGAAGCCGAAAAGGCTTTAAGAGAATATGTTTTCACCAAAAAAATTTAAAGGCAAAAAAGCTTGCGTACTTGGAATGGGCAAAAGCGGAATAAGCTGCGCCCGTTTGTTAAAAAGGCAAGGCTTTGACGTACTTATAAGCGAAAGCGGCGTTATGCCGGTGCCGACCGGGCTTGAAGGCATAGAAACAGAAACGGGCGGGCACACAGAATCGGTTTTTAAATGCGACTTCGCCGTAAAAAGCCCGGGTATATCCCCAAGACACCCGGTTCTGGCAAAGCTGAAAAAGCTTAAAAAACCCGTCTTCAGCGAATTGGAAACGGCCTGCGCCTTTATACCGAAAAACTGCAAAATATTCGCAATAACCGGCACAAACGGCAAAACGACCACCACCGTAATGCTTAGCGAGATTATGAAAGCCCATTGCCTCAGCGAAAAGAAAAACCGTAAAGTTTACACCGTCGGCAATATCGGCAAACCGTTTTCTTCCGTGGCGGATTCCATAGAGCCGGGCAGCATTGTGGTTATTGAAGTTTCCAGCTACCAGCTGGAAGACAGCACTTATTTTAAACCTTACGTAAGCGCGCTGCTTAATATCACGCCGGATCACGAAGAACATCACGGCAGCTTGACAAAATATATCGCCGCAAAAGGCAAAATCTTTAAAGATCAAACGCCGAACTGTTCTTTTATTTCCAACGGCGCAGACGGACGCTGCGTGAAGTTTATGAAGAAAGCCCCCTGCAAAGTGTTTGCGTTTTCTTCCACGCCGCGCCACAGCGTTAAAGTGGACGCTTTTTATGACGGGGACGAGATGATTTTCTCCGACGGATATCACATAAAACCGCCCAAGCTTATGATAGGAATGCACAATATAGAAAACGCCATGGCGGCCTCTTTAATGGCTTTTGCCGCAAAGGTAAAACAAAAGGACGTGCAAACCGGCTTTAACACTTTTAACTGCCCCGAACACAGAATAGAATTTTTCTGCGAGTATAAAGGGATAAAATGTTATAACGATTCAAAAGCCACAAATATAGATTCCACTCTGACGGCTTTAAAAACTTTGCAAAGCGAAAATAAAATTTGGATTATTTTGGGAGGACGCGGCAAAGGCGCGCCTTACAAACCTTTGCTTCCGTTTTTAAACCGCTTTTGTAAGCATGCGGTGTTGATAGGGGAAGATTCCAAAAACATAAAGCAGCAGCTTTCCGGACGCTTCCCCGCGACGGAAAAGGGCGATTTGCAGAATGCGGTGGAATATATATTTTCAAAAGCGCAAAAAGGCGATATAGTATTGCTCTCGCCGGCTTGCGCGTCTTTCGACCAGTTTAAAGACTTTGAACACCGCGGCCAGGTTTTTAAACAGATAGTACAAGAATACGTACGGAAGCATTAAACCTGTATTAAGGATTAATATCCGTATACTGCTTTAAGGGTACAGAAACGGGCGGAGAGTAAAACCTCCGCCCGTACTTTTT
>OQVQ01000689.1_pt1 | contig 15115 bp, 27 predicted proteins | sample 1691491 | NCBI WGS metagenome assembly OQVQ01 (sample SAMN03418252, study PRJEB22391) | human gut metagenome | biome: human-gut; feature: organic feature; material: feces | host: Homo sapiens | place: Tanzania | collected 2013-01
AATCCGAACTGCAAGAGAGCGACTACAAGGTGATTAAATGCGCAGAGGCGATGGCCGTTGGCGCAGAGATGCCGTACGATGTGGCAAGCCTGCACAAGGTTCGCCAAGCGTTGAGAAATAAAATTAACGAATTGGAAAAGCAATTATGAAACACATTTATTATAAAAACGATTTCGCAGTGGAGATAACACTGCTCAACGCCAGCGGAGAGGTGGTTGCGCCCCCCGACTGGCAATGGCACATCGAGTTCACAGACGGCAGACGGAAATATATCTGCTCGGTGGATAAGGGCAATGCCAAAGTTGTAGGCAACACGATTATGTGCTACCTCGACAATCACAAGTTCTGCTGTGGAGAGGTGGGCTACAAGTTTGTGCAAGCCATTCCCGATATGAACTATTTGGACGGCTTTCAGAATCTTATCACTCCCAAGGCTCTCCCGATTGAACTTTGGGAGAAAGAGAGCGACAACGATGTAAACATTCAAAGTTCGGTAGTTCCTGCCTATGTGGTTTACGATGCCTATATGACAGCAAAGGCTAACGGCTACACTGGTACGGCTGAGGAATTTTACGATGCGCTTAACCATATTGTTGACATCAACAAAAAGGAAGCCGAGAGGGAGAAAGCGGAAGCCAACCGTGTGACTGCCGAACAACAGCGAGTGGAGAATTTCATAGCGATGGAGAGTGCGCTCACGACAGCCACAACCAAAGCGAACACAGCCACAAGTAAAGCCGATGAAGCGAGCAAAAGGGCTGACAATTCGGCAACAGCGGCATCGCAAGCGAGGGTTCAAGCCACCCTTGCCGCCAACGGAGCGAACGCAGCGGCGGCACAGGCTACGCAAGCGATGGAAAAGACCAACGAGGCTACCGAACTCGCAAAAACGGCTACGGCTAAAGCAAACAAGTCCGCCGTGAACGCCACCAACGCCACAACGGAAGCAAAGGAAGCCACAAAGAGTGCCAACGATGCGACCGATAAGGCAAAGACCGCCACAACCACCACTGAACAATCAGCCGAGCGTGCGAACACCGCCGCCGACAATGCCGATGTGGCTACCTCCAACGCCACGCAAGCCACCACACAAGCCACGACTGCCACCAAGCGTGCGAACGACATTTCAGCCGACTTGGAAGCGAAGCGTGAAGCCGACTACTGGCGTGGTGCGAAAGGTGACAAAGGCGAGAAAGGCGACACTGGAGCGAAAGGCGAGAAAGGCGACCAAGGTGTGCAAGGCTTGAAAGGCGACAAGGGAGAGCAAGGCATACAAGGTGAACAAGGTGTTAAAGGCGACCGAGGGGAAAAAGGAGACCAAGGCGAAAGAGGACTGCAAGGCGTGCAGGGCGTTAAGGGTGACGATGGCGTTTCTCCAACGGTAACCACCTCTAAGACTGGCAAGGTGACTACAATCGAAATCACCGATGCCAAAGGAACGCACACGGCCACAGTGAACGATGGCGAGAGTGTGGAAGTAGTCCAGTCCACTGGCACGAGCGAGAGTGCGGTGATGAGTCAAAACGCAAGCACTATGGCATTTGCCGCTAACACTCCGAGCGGCGACCCAGCACATTTTCTCTACGAGAGCGCAGGAGCGAAATGGAATGCTGACACAGGACTGTGGACACTTGGCAGTTATAGCGACTTAACAACGGAGGAAATTCGGTATGCCTTTGCAAACAAAGTCACTTATTTAGGAACTGGTTATGGGTTATACCATAATTACAAATGCCGTTGCGTTTTCCCATTGAGAATATATGGCAAAGGCAGTCCTCTTGTAATTAATAGATGGTTTATAGGTTCTAATATTAGGGAATTTCACGTAAATTCAATGCACTCTGGAAATGAAATACAAATTACCGGATTAAGCGATTATGGTTTTTCGAGTAGAAATCTTGTTAAAATTTTATGTAAACTGTATATCATTAGTAATATTTATGAAACTGCGAAAAAAACACTATTTTCTGGTTGCGTAAAACTTGAATATATTCGTGTATATGCTACTTACTCAGGACTATACCTAAATGATTCTCCATTGCTGTCAAAAGAGAGCGTGCTGAGTATGATTAATGGTTCGGAAGGCAATAATATAACACATACCCTCCACCCTGATGTTTATGCTAAATGCGTGGATGGTGGAGAATGGTTTGCTGAAATCCAGACGGCGTTAGCAAATAAAACAAATGTATCATTGGCAAAAGGAGAATAATATATGGAACTGATAGCAAAAAAGAACAAGGCGCTCAAACAAGTGAGCGAGAGTGGCAACGTGGTGTACGCATTGCGTGTGAGCACATATAACCCCGAAAGTTGGGTGGAAGTTGACATTACAGAATACAACGAGTGGAAGCGCAAGCAAGCGGAAGAAGAAAAACGTCTTGCCGAGCAGTACGGTATGCCTTACGGAGAGGAGGTGGGCGATGTTCAGGAGTAGCGATGCCGTGCATGGCGGATAAGGATAAGGAAAGAGTGTTAATTTTTAAAATTATGAATATATGAACCAAGATAGATTTTTACAGATGGTATTTTCCGCAATTAGTGCAGTGGCGACGGCACTATCACCAACGTTGCCGTATATTTTGCTTTGCACGGCAATAGTGCTGATGGATTGCATAACTGCTTGGCGACTGGGTAGGCGTGTGAGAAAAACTCACCCACACAAGACGAGCAAGAACACGCCCAAGTTCAACAGCAAACACTTTGGTGATGTTATTCAGACATTGATGGTTGTGTATGCCGTACTGATTTTCGCTTTCTTCCTGAATATGTATGTTACCGACTCGCTTCCTTTCAACGCCCTAAAGGTTTCCGCTGGTCTTATAATCGGTTGGGAGATTTGGAGTTGTTTGGAGAACGAGAGCAGTTGCAACGGGAAAAAGTGGGCGATGCTACTTCAGCAAATAATGGTGGATAAAACAGAACGGCACTTCGATATAAATTTGTCCGCACTTAAAAAGGAAAAATAATCATTAACAAAACAAGGTCGGTCGAGCAATCCATTTTATTGATTTTTAAAAAACGATTGATAAGGGTTTAGTTAGTTGTGTTCAGTTAGTTCCGACCGACCTTTTTAAAAATATAAAACTATGATATACAAAGTAGGAAGCCGAGGTGACGAGGTGGTAAAAATTCAGAAAGCCGTGGGCGTGAGCGCAGACGGCTTGTATGGCGTAATGACAAAGGAAGCTGTTGCGATATGGCAAAAGGCGCACGGCTTGACGGCAGACGGCATCGTTGGTTATAAGACTTGGGTGGCGTTGTTTGGCGAGAATATGCCGAGCAAGGCGGTGGCTGACGGTGTGGTGTATCTTCCGCTCAACAAACACATCAAGATGCTACCTAACCGAGAAATCAAGTACCTCGCAATCCATTTCACGGCAGGAAGCACATCGGTAGTTGGCAGCGCAAGGAATGTCCGTAATGTGTTTTTACAGCGTGAAGCGAGTGCAGATTTTGCAGTTGATGATGCGGAAATCGTGCAGTTCAATCCCAACCTACGCAATTACTACTGCTGGGCTGTTGGTGACAAGTTGTCGGCAGGAAGTGGTGGCGGTAGGCTTTACGGCAAGGCGAGAAACAGCAACACAATCAGCATCGAGATTTGCTCCAACTGCTCACCACGAACTAACACGGCACTCAACCACAGCAATCACGATGGGTGGAGTTTCACGGAAAAGGAACTTGACAACGCAGTTAAGTTGGCTAAAATGCTGATGAAGAAGTATGACATTCCACTTGATAGGGTTGTTCGGCACTACGACATTACTGGCAAACTTTGTCCTGGCGTTATGGGTTGGAACGATGCTCCCGAAGTGTACGACAAGACAACTGGTAAAAGGATTGTCGGAGTGAAAAACAACTCACGAGAATGGGAGAAATTCAAATTACGGCTAATTTAAATTTAAGCGATTTTAAACGAATGTTAAGTGGAGAAATTGCGTTACAGCATATTGTTGGCGCGATTTTATGCTTGAAAGTTTAAGTGAGTTTAAGTGAAAAGCAAATTGCAGACAAATCAGATATGGAAGATAAAGAATACACAAAATATGAGGGGTGCGCCTCGGCAGTTGCCGTGATAATTGCGCTTGTGATGCTGGCTGTTGTGCTTTGCTCGTGCAAGACCAAGTATATCACCGAAACTGAATACAAGGAAGTGCCAGTGGTGATGCACGACACGGTGCAGAGTCACGACACGCTAAAAACAATAGCGTGGCGAATAGACACAACAATCGTCAAGGATAGCGTATATTTCGCCATTAAGGGCGATACTGTATTCAAGGAAAGGTATAGCACCAAGTGGCGCATTAAAATGGTTCACGACACGATTTTCACGGCTTCCGACAAGCGAACGCACGAAGAGAAGCCTGTTGAAACGAAACACAACACCGACAAATCAGATACAAAGGTGGTGCATAGACTATACTGGTGGCAGAAGGTGCTGATACTCATCGGTGGCGCATCGCTGATATACCTATTCATTCAGATTTACAAGTTCGGGAAACGCAAATAAACGTACCCGAAAACTGCAAATCGGGTACACGTTATGGGTGATATGTACCCGAAATCAAGGAAATGGGTACACATAAATATATATAAGATATGAAACGATTGATATTTCTCATTAAATGGCTTCCGTTCGCATTGGTGGTGTTGATGGTGCTGCACTGCCTATTGTTGCTATGCGGAATATACTCCAACTTTTTAGCGCATAACGGCGTATCACCGCTATTGTATGTTGTGATGCTTGTGCTTTCGTACAAGTTGGATTTTTGTTGTTTCCACCGCCTTGCTCTTCACTACGACCTTGCTGTGTGGTGCTTCTGCTGGCTGCGAGACTACGGCATACTCGATGATTTCCTCACGCCTTTACGTGTGGTGATATTGTCGGTTGGAATTGTGATTATAAGTGTTACACTAACAAGTAAATATTATGGCAAGCGGTGTGGAAGAGATGATGGTTGTGCTTGACGAGATAAAAAGCGAGGTAATGGCTAACCCTTGCAATATGGGCGATGTGGCGATGCGAGCGATGGCATCTGCATTGCGAACACTTTACAGGAGCAAAGTGCCGAAGCGGTACAGCCGAGAAATGGCGGCGAGGGAACTTAACGTGAGTGTTCGGCAGTTGTCAAGGATTGTGGCTAAGAGCGGTATCACGCCACACCGTGACGGCTTCAAAAACATTTACTACACCGAGGAAGATATAGTGAGGTTGAAATCTTTTTCATAATATTTAGTCTTTGGGGTTAAGAGTTAATTAATTAATTAGTTGAGCAGTCGGCTTGTGAAAGTCGGCTGTTTTTTTGTCCCCAATTCGGGACAGCGTATTTGCGTAACTCGCTGATAATCACTCGTGCTTACATTTGTTTTGTCACTTGTTAGGGCATACATTTTTGTGGGTGTAAATTTGGTGCAAAGTTGCAACTTGAACCTATTGTTTAATGATTTAAAACTTACAAAAATGAGCGAATCTAAGACTTTTATTTTACCTGATGGGCAAGGTGGCGGCTCTATGATGCCGTTACTCGCATCGCTTTGCCAACAGCGAGGAATTGACCCTAACGTGCTTTTGGCTGCAAAGAACAACAACGGCTTCGGCGGTGAGGGCGGCTGGTTTATGTGGGTGATTTTCCTTTTCTTCCTTATGGGCTGGGGTGGAAACGGCTTCGGCTTCGGCAACCAAAACGGAAACTTGCCTAACCTTATCAATAACGATGCTGGGCGAGAATTATTGATGAGTGCAATTCAGGGCAACGGTAACGCTATCGGTCAGTTGGCTACCACACTGAACTGCGACATCAACCAAGTTAATTCGGCATTGCAAGCCCTCGCAACACAACTCCAAGGCGTGGGCAACCAAGTCGGTATGAGCGGTATGCAAGTCATCAACGCAATCCAAAGCGGAAATGCACAACTCGCAAGCCAGTTGGCACAATGCTGCTGCGACAACAAGATGGCTATTTGTCAGCAGACTAACACCTTGCAAAGCACAATAAATGGTGTTGGAAATGCTATGGAGAGAGGGTTCAGTGACAACGCTTTCCGTATGCAGACACTCGCTTGCGACCTTAAAACGAGCGCAAACGACAACACTCGTGCAATCCTCGGCAAACTCGACCAAATCGAGGACAGCCGAAAAGACCGAGAAATCGCATCGCTTACCGCACAACTCACTGCTTCTCAATCTCGTGCAGAACGCCAATCTGAATTGCAGCCTATCTACAAGGCTTTGGCGGACATTCAGGGCAAGCAACCGAATACCGTTCCTGTTCAGTGGCCGCAGATTAAGGCTTTTCAGGAAAATCCATTGTGTGCAAGCAGCGTGAATTATCTGTATAACCCATATTCGCCAAACTTCAACGGCTGGGCATAATAACGAAAGGAGGGCTATATGGCTATTTTGAATCCTTTTACCACGGCTAATAAGCAAGGTATTCCACGCATTGAGACAAGCGGTGTGGCGGTCAGCACAACGGCAGTCACCTACTCGCTTCGTAATGCGAATTTCGGCAGACCCTGGAACGGCTTGGTTGCCATCAAGGTATCGCAAGCCGTGCCTACTGGCACTACTGGCACGCTCCCAGTACAAATCAACAACCAGCCATTGACTGGGCTTGGCGGTAATGCAATAACCGCAAGCGACATCACTGGCGTAGGCGTATTGCTGTGCTGGTGGGAAAGTGCCGAGAACACCTTGCAAGTGCTTAACATTGTGTAATTAACTAAATTGTAAAACTATGGCTTTTCAGAATTTAAGGGTAGGTGGAAAACTTTATATACTCCACAAAGACAACAATATACGCATCGAAGAAGCGGAAGTGACTAACATCACCATGCCGACTATGCGATTTATGCCGCAAGGTATGAACCAAACACCATTATATGTGGTGGATATTGTCACCAAGGTTGGTGATGCGACCTATAACTTTCCACAGGTTCCTGCGCAACTCGACATTGCCGACTATGGCAACAACGGAAATGTGGTGATTAGCACAAATGCCGACACCATCGCCACCGAAATCTGCAACCTAAAGCGAAAGAGCGAAGAAGCCATCGCTGGTGTTGACCGCCACAAGGCGATAATCAAGCAATGCGATGATGCTTTGGCGATAATAAAGCCGATAGACGCAAACATCAATGCCGAGAACGAGGCGTTAAGGAAAGAACTTGCCGAAATGCGGAAGTTGTTACTTGACCTAAAAAATGAAAAGCCACCTAAATCAAAGTGATATGAGAGTAATTGAAATCAGAGAGGACAGTTTGCGCTCATTGGCGGAGAATGTGGAAAAGATGCTCCGATACGCTGGCAAGTCGATGCAGTGCATCGAGGACTTGCGTGGCGGCGAAATGATGGGCGAACGCCGTGACTATGAGCGTGAGTATGACCGAGAGGATGAACGTGGTCGCTACGCTGGTGAAATGTACGGTGACCGCAGGAGAGGAAGATACTACTAAACAACAACAATGCACCGTCATGCCGAAAGTGTGGCGGTGCTTTTAATTCAGATTATTATGTTACAAGAATACGATATTATCCCCAAGGAAATGAGGGCTTACCTCCGCAACAACGGCAGGCATTTCAACAAAAAGGCTTGCGAATGGGCGGTGAAGAATATGCGGAAATACAACGAATCCACAAGGCGGCTGGAGCGCATTGAGCCACTTGACAAGACCGCCGTTGATGAACTGCTAAAGAACAACGGAATTACACTTGACGATGCAAGAGGCTACGACTATGTGTATGTCGCCAATATGTGCAAGGCTGATTTTTACGGCACAGCCATTGAAGATGAGCGGCACATGGCATTATATATCAAGTGCGTTATTGACGATGCCGATGCTGTTAGCGGAATGATATTCAACCGTTGGCTTGCCGACTGCGACACCAAAGGCTTTGCTGTTGACTGGGAGGAATTAATATGATTCGCCAGCGATTCACAATACCTCGCATCGACTGGTGTGTGTATGTTTATTATGCGGTTGATACCCTCAACACTGATGTTATAGAGCGTCAGTTGAGGGCTATCGGCTGCAATGACACGGAAAGGGTTTGCCGTGGAATTGGCGATCCTAACAGCGGAGTGACCTACACAAACACAGCAAGCAGAGCGAGTGTTGTTGTGATAGGACTAACCACAAGTGCCGACGAGTTCGCCAACACCTACGACCACGAAAAGGGGCATTTAGTGAGGCACATATCACAACACTTGGGGTTAGAGCCATACGGAGAGCAAGAGCAGTATATCGCTGGATATGTTAGCCAACAGATGTTTAGCGTGGCAAAGTCTTTCCTGTGCGAGCATTGCAGGCAAAACAATAATGCGCTGGCTAATTTCATTCGGATGTTTCTTAATTAGTGGAAAATGACTATCTTTGCATCAACTAATGCGTTTTTTTAAAACCGTTACGTTTTTGTTTTGGCATCTAACCGTGAGGTTGGGTGCTTTTTTATTAAAACTTGTTAATATTTAGTAGATTTGTTACAAAATACTTGCACACCCCAAATAATGTGTGTATATTTGTACCAACAAAAACAAAAACGAACAATTTAAAATTTAAACATTATGGAGAAAAAATTATCAAACAACGAACTCATCGAGGGTATCTACCACAACATTTATAGCGATTGTCAAAACGATAACGATTACGAGGTTAGAGATATTCTTGACTATCTCGGGAAAAACACAGAGGAGATTATTGATTTCCTTGAAGAAAACATCACCGCAACAGGTGAGGGATTCTTCGATATGTTCTACGAGGAAAATCACTTCACCGATGAGCAAATGCAAACTATCAAAGACTACAACGGTGTTGATGCATTTCTCTACTGCCAGCGATTGGAGTTGTTCTGCGATATTCGCACAAGTTTCAACGCTGGAGAATACAATTATATGCGCATCTTCAAAGGTGAGGATTGGCAAGATGTTGCAAGGGATATTGCTGAAGATTTTGAAGATAAGCAAAGGCGTGGCAAATTTGAATTAAAATGCGAGTACAAGGCGTTCCGATTCAAGTGTGACGCACTGAAATACGCTGAGGAATTGGCGAAAGAATATCGTGCGGCAATCGTTAACACCAACCGCGAACTTGATGTCAAAGATGCATGCCCAGAGGATATGCCATATCCGTGTATCGGCGATATGGAATGCGTTGAAGTGCAGACAAAAAACTACGACTACACTACTTTAGCCGTTGTCGGCTGGTGGGATGACGTTCCCGAAGAAAACAAAAACGAGTACATAAACGTATACGATGCAAATGTAAACGATTGCGATTACCAAGTCTTACGAAATGGTGTTGTTATGGCGAAATACCTAACCGAAGACGGAGCAAAAGCGGTAAGAGATGAATACATCAAGTCAAGTGTTCGTGGCATGTTCAGAGTTGATGACGAGTTTACCATTGAACAGGTAGATTTGGTTGAAATACTTAATAAGTTGTCAGGATATAATAAATACAAATGACCCTAAATCAAGAGATACGCAAACGGCGAATCGCAAAGGGTATAAGCATTCGCCGTTTGGCGGAACTCACTGGATTGAGTTCCACCACCATCGTCAACTTCGAGAACGGCAGCGGAGCGAGAATGGAAAAGGTTATGGCGATGATTGATGCGCTCGGCTGCCGAGTTGTGATAATCGATAAACAACCTAAAATATTTGAATAATATGGCTAAATCACTTTTATTATTAATGGCTTTGATGCCATTATTTTGCTTCGGGCAAATAAACTTCAAACTGAACGGAAACGGCTGTTTCGAGTCGCAAGATGGTAAAGATTACATTGTCGTTAACTGCGAGGGCAAAACAGCACACGAGTTGTATGACATCGTGCGCATTAATGTCGGTAAAACATTTACTAGTCCGAAAACGGTTATGAGCGTTGTTGAAGATAAATCAATCGCAATTCTCGCAATTACTGAAAATTTCATCGCCGAAAGCACTTTTCTTGCCACGGAAAATTATAAGTGCGATTTCAACCTACAATTTGATTTTAAAGATGGAAAAATAAAAGTTGACGCACCAGCACTTGGCGAACTAAAATGGTTTAAAAGTGCAATAGACCTCTTGAAATATGGCAACGAAAATTCAGCATCAGTCATAATTTCAAAAAAGTTTTTCGATAAAAAAGGAAAGCCAAAAAAGAAAAAAATAAAAGACATTGAGAAAATCGAGGCATGTTTCAACGCATTGTTAAATGCACTGGTCGCCATTCCAACAGCAAGCGACGATTGGTAATATCACCACATCGCATCATAAAATTTCACCGTCGGGTTTTTGCGCTAATACAGCGTCAATTACTCGGCGGTTTGCTTTGTCCACCTTGTCGAGTGAAGCATCTATATATATAGCCGTTGTGGCATTGCCGTAGGAATGACCGAGGGCGTGCGCTATCGTGTCGATAGGTATATCAAGCCGAGATGCGAGTGTAGCCCACGAATGCCGAGCCCAATACATTGTCAGGCGTGGAAATATCGGCTCATATATTCGAGCGTTATACGCCTCGGTGTGATACGTGCCAACCATTTGCAACAATTCATTAATTCTATGTGTTGCGTCTTTATGGCTTCGCCAGCGTTGGCGCAGACAAAGCAACGTGTCGCCATCACCTCTCCATTTGCCTATTATTTCCATTGCTTCGGGCTGAATGGCTATATCGTAAAGTTTTCCAGTTTTGGCACGGCGATAAACGAGGCGACCATTTACGATATTCGCCTGTGTTAAATTGTACATATCTACCATGTTAATGCCGAGCAAATAGAACGACAACTTGAACATGTCAAGGGCTATTGTCGTGCGTTCATCAGTCGGAGCATTCCATAGTGCGTGCAACTCGTCGAGCGTGAGGCTTCGCTTCGTGGTCGGCTCGCTTCTGATTTTAAACTTGCGAAACGGATAGTTAGTTGTTATATCATTATCTATTGCGTCGTTGAAGATTGCTCGTAAGTTGCGAAAATGTATGCTTCGTGTGTTGATAGCGTTGCCGTTAGCCTCCAGCCACGCATCAAAGCGATATAGCCAATGCGAATCAATATCGTCGAATGTTATTTTGCTTGCTTCAACTTCGCCGAGAAATGCGCACACACGGCTTAATGTGTGCTGATATGTATCTTTGGTGCTTTGCTTGCGCTTCGTGGCGCACAGGCGATTTCCGTAAAAAATAACGCAATTCTGCTGTGCCGTATCGTCATTTATTGCCAACGCTGGCGATAGTCGCTCTTGCACATAATCTCTAATTTGCTTCACGCTCATTTTTCGTGTAGCCACTTCTGATGATGATTGCAAATGCATGATTATATTCTCGGCTTCGATTAGTTTGCGCTTGATATATGCGTTATATTGGCGTGCGTTCGGGCTGTCGATAATATGGTTGCCATCTGCGCTAACTTTTCGCCATTGCTTTTTCTGCACACGAATACCGAGCGGAATGTATGCCGCTTCGCCACGGTGGCGGAGCGAAATTTTCAGCGGATATTTGCCGTCCGCTCCCGATTGCGACGAAATGTAAATTGACAATTTCATGCTATTTCATCTTTAACTTTTTTGTAACTATTTTGCCAAAATTTTCCACGTTTTGCCAAGATTTTCCACCGCATTATATCGGTGCTATACAATGCCAATAACGGCGAAAAAAGGTCGTAAAGCCTAATTTCGCCGTTATATTGTGGTGTCGGGGTACCCGGACTCGAACTGGGGACCCCCTGCTCCCAAAGCAGGTGCGTATGACATATAACCATACTGATACACAGCGAATTATAAAACATGTTATTTTGTCTTTAACTTTTTCTTAACTTTTTCACATTTCGGATATGCCGATATGTGGGTATTTTGCCGTATTCACATCACCCTCACATCACCCTCACATTATACCAGCAATGGGCTATTGTAGGGTTGGCGTTCAGTTCGTTTTTAGTGCTCCAACTTGTGCCGTTAGGCGTGCGAGGTCACGGCGTGCGCTGTTGATTTTCTCGGTGATGCGTTCGATGCTGTCGGCAAGGCATTCGCCCTCGATGCTGTCGTTGATGCTCATTGCTCCAGTTCCGCAGATAAGCCATCGGGCGTTCACATCGGGGAATGCCGTCAGTATCGCTTCCACGGTACGAAGCCCACAGCCATGCCCCGAAGCAATTCTATTGGCGTACTGCGGAGTGATGCCCACGGCAGAGGCGAAAGCCGCTTGCGAGCCACCGCAGTAGTGGTTGATTATTCGTTTAATTCTCTCTTCCATTGTTATTGATTCACATTTATATTGTTTGTCGCTGGCGAGTGCTTAGTCAGCAGGTGTTGCCACAGCGCATCGTTGCGTCGGCGTTCCTCGGCAAGCATCGCCGTGAGGCGGTTGATTTGTTCGAGCATCTTATCTCGGTTGATGCAAAGCGTGTTGATGTGCTGCATGTAACTGTCGCTGATTCTTTTTGACACCTCGGCAAGCATTGCCACGATTTTGTTTGTTCGGTCGATGCGGAGTTCCGATTTCTCTATCAGATTCATCAACTCCATGCAAATCTCTTTTTCTGTAATCATAATTTCAAGTTTTTTTGTCGGTAATTAATTGTGATATTAATGTGTTGATTAGTTCCTGTTGCTTGTTGCTGGCTCGGCGTTGCTCGGCAAGTTCATTTACCAATTTCTCCACGACTTCGGCGAGGCATTCGCCCTGCTGTATTCCACCGCTCACGTTGCCACCGACTTTCACGCTGTCACGGTTTATGTTTACGGTGTTGGTTGTGCTTTCGTCTATCATATTGCCGTCGCCAGTCAAGAGCCACGACACGGATAAGCCGTATAGTTCGTGGAGTTTTACGGCGCATGATTTCCCGATGGGCGTTTTGCCGTTAAGAAGTAGGTTAATGTATGCTTGCGTTGTACCATAACGTTCGGCAATTTCCGCTTGCGTAATTCCTTGCCTCTTAAAAAATTTTTTTAGTTGTATATAAAATTTTTCGTCCAACATATTCTTTTGTGTATTAGTGATTTATAAAAATATTTAGTGAATAGTAAATAAAATAATTAGTGATTTATTTTTTTATTCAGTAAATAATATATATATTTGCAACGTGTAATTAAAAAACTACACAAATATATATATAAATAATTGTAAAAACAAAAAGTGAAAAAAATGAAAGAAATTGACATGCGAACTGAAAAGGAAAAGAAAGTGCAGGAAGTGCATCGCAAGGTGTGCGACATGTACAAGCGAGTGCGAGAGGAAAGCCCCGAATTTGCACCGCACAGAGTGATGCGAAAGATTGCCGAGCAATTCGGCTATACCACCAACAACGTGCGTGTTATCCTTGTGCAGAACGACCTCTACCAACCACGAGTGATTAAATAACGGAAAAAAAACAGCAGGAACGATGACGGAAAAGACAGCAAAGGAATTTCAGCGAATGGTGGAACTCGCCAACCGCAACCGAATGTGGATTAAACTCGAAGAAGCAAAAATCTACTACGAGATGCAAAGCGACGGTAGCGTGCGATACTGCCTGAGAATTGTGCGAATGCTGAACGGCAGATGGTGCGAGTGCCTCTTGGCGATGGTAAAGGTGATGTCGATGGTTACTAACGAGCGGATAACGATGTGCGTAGCCGACGAGCGAACAATCATTATATGCTGACGCATCGCAAGCCGAGTGCGTGCCAAGGCTGTGAAATGGCACGGAAATCATTAAACGGCTTATACTGCACACGGCTGAAATGCTACGTTGAACACCAGCATACGAAGCCGTGTGAGAAAGAAATTAAAACAAACAATAACGATTTAAAAAACGGAAAATTATGAATTACAGAAGCAAAAAAGAAATGCTGGAGCATTGCCTCCGTGAGTACGAAATCATGCTGAAAAATGATGAATGCAAGGTTATAGAATTGGTGCGATACAACGGAACAAAAGGCGGTATCGGCAACAAAGAAATCATTCAAAAAGTGCTGATGCTGTTAATCAGCGAAGCGAAACAACAATTAGCGGAATTATAACACAAAAAACGAGACAGTTATGGAAAAGATAATGCTTGCAGTGATGAGATTTTTAGAAAATGGGCTTGCCTACCTAATCACGGCATTAATGGCGATTGAACTGGTGGCAAACCTGTGCAAAGGCAACTTCGCTGGCGTGGCGTTCTTTGGCGTGCTAACGGCGATGATGGTAACAACGCTTCGGCTTGGCGGTAGCGGAAAGGAGGACGAGCAGTAATGGCAGTAACGATGAACGAACCATGCGTGAGCGTGACCACACGCTACACCGTGACCGACGCAAGCCGAATACTCGGCATCAGCCGCCCGACACTGCGCAAATATGCGATGATGGGGCTGGTGAAGGCTGGCTACTGGAGGAACACAAAGCAGATGTTTTTCACAGGAGCGGAACTAAAGAAATTTTGGCGTACAAGCCAATGCTATTAAACGATTAACAATATAAAACTACAAAAAAAATGACTACTAAAAACGAAACAGCAACAAAGATGGGTGCAAATGCCCAACAGCAACAACAAATGGATTTCACCCAACAAGCGACACAACAGCCACAGGCGCAAGTGCCACAACCACAACCAAAAGTGGAAGTAAAGCCACAGCCAGCAGTACAGCCACAGCCACAACAGCAGGCTAAACTGCAAGTGTCCGACAAAGACGTAGTCACCTACGAAGTGGCTGGTCAAGAGGTGAAGTTGAGTTATAGCATCGTGCGCAAATACCTGACCAAGGGCAATGCCGATGTTACCGACCAGGAACTTGTGCAGTTCATCAGCGTTTGCAAATTCAACAAACTTAACCCATTCCTAAACGAAGCCTACCTAATTAAATTCAAGTCGGCACGAGGCGACGGCAACGCCCAAATGGTTGTGAGCAAAGAGGCATTTTTCAAGCGTGCCGAAGCGAGCGAACAATACGACGGCATCGAGTCTGGTATCATCGTGCTCCGTGGCGATAATGTGGTGGAACTTGAAGGCTGTTTCCGCCAAGCGAAAGACGTGCTTCTCGGTGGCTGGGCAAAGGTGTATCGCAAGGATAGAAGAATGCCAACCGTGAGCAAGGTAAACCTCTCGGAATACGACAAGGGCACCAGCATTTGGAACGAAAAGAAAGCAACAATGATAAGCAAGATTGCCAAGGTA
>OQVQ01000696.1_pt1 | contig 15011 bp, 12 predicted proteins | sample 1691491 | NCBI WGS metagenome assembly OQVQ01 (sample SAMN03418252, study PRJEB22391) | human gut metagenome | biome: human-gut; feature: organic feature; material: feces | host: Homo sapiens | place: Tanzania | collected 2013-01
ATATCGTGTGTTTTTTGGTGTTTTAGTGCATTAGTGTGTGAGTATGGGTGGTGGGAGATAGACTGCTGTTTGTAGATGGCGGTACTATTATTGAGCAGGGAGATCCTCGAGAGGTATTTGAGAATCCAAAGGAGGAGCGTACCAAGCTGTTCCTGTCCAAGGTTTTGTAAGAGAAAAAGAAAAGAGACACTGAAGCGTGCTTCAGTGTCTCTCCTTTTTTACGGGGTTAGATACTTAGTATTCGGATTCAATCAGGCCGTATTTGCCATCCTTGCGGCGATATACAACGCTGACGGTTTCGGTATCGGCATCTCTATATACGAAGAAATCATGATTCAGCAGATTCATCTGCATGATAGCTTCCTGCACATCCATTGGCCGAACGGTAAATCTCTTTTTCTTTACAACAGGGAATTCACTCTCATCATCAGGAATGGAAGGAGCAAAGGCTGGTGCGGAAAATGCCTCGTCCAACAGAGTGCCATCACGGAAGCGGCGCTGCATCTTGGTCTTGTGCTTGCGAATCTGACGATCCAGCTTTTCAATAACCAGGTCAATGGAGGTATACATATTGTCAGTAACCTCCTGGCCCCGCAGGAGCACACCCTGTACAGGTACAGTTACCTCAACCTTCTGACGGTCCTTGGAAACACTGAGGAGAGCAGAAATCTCGCCAACTTCTTTGAAGTAGCGGGTTACTTTGCCGATTCGCTTCTCCACATAGTCTCTAAGTGCAGGAGTGATTTCTACATTTTTTCCTCTAATAGTGAATGTTGCCATAAATAACATCCCCTTTCTGGTTCTATGTTTATTTATATTCGCCATAGGGTATGATTTATCCTGCTTGTTAGAAAAAATTTTTTTAAATTTTTGCAAAAAATTCTCTGTTCACCCTGTCGACTATTCTCTCAAACTAATTTAGTAGGTCAATTTTTTGACTTATATCTGATACTTTGATAAACTAATGTAGAGTCTGTGTATATTCTGCACTTTACTATAGATATAAACAAATTAGGAGTGAGTTTATGTTTGGTATTCTGAAACGCTTTTTGGGCGACAATAATGATAAAGAAGTAAAGAGATTGAGGGCCAAGGTGGATGAGATTAATGGCTTTGAGGAAGGCCTGAAAAATCTCAGCGATTCCTCCCTGGCACGTTGTACTGACAAATTCCGTGACCGTCTGGCTGAGGGTGAGACTCTGGATGATATTTTGCCAGAAGCCTTTGCCGTTGTTCGAGAGGCTTCCCGCCGTATTTTTGGCATGAGACATTTTGATGTGCAGATGATGGGTGGTATTTGTCTCCACGAGGGCAAGATTGCAGAAATGCGTACTGGTGAGGGTAAAACTCTGGTAGCTACTCTGCCAACCTATCTGAATGCCTTGACTGGCAAGGGTGTACACATTGTTACTGTTAATGATTACCTGGCCAAGCGTGATAGCATCGAGATGGGGCGTCTTTACAACTTCCTGGGCTTGTCTGTAGGTCTGGTGCGTCATGATATGGATTTCCCAGAGCGTAAATATGCTTATAGCTGTGATATTACCTTTGGTACTAACAATGAATTTGGTTTTGACTACCTGAGAGATAATATGGTAGTAGATATGAAGCAGATGGTACAGCGGGAGCTGAACTATGCCATTGTGGATGAGGTGGATAGTATTCTGGTAGATGAGGCCAGAACACCTTTGATTATTTCCGGCCCAGGCACCAAGCCAACAGAGACCTATGTCCGCATGGCCAAGGCTGTTAATGTGCTGCAGGAGGGTGTGGACTATACTGTAGATGAAAAGGCCAAGACCGTAGCTCCAGCAGATACAGCTATTCCAAAGATTGAGAAGGCCCTGGGCATCAAGAATATGTATGATCCTGAGAACATGGAAATGTCCCATTGCTTCATGGCTGCTCTGCGGGCCAAGGCTTTGATGAAGCGTGATCGGGATTATGTAGTCAAGGATGGGGAAATCATCATTGTTGACGAATTTACCGGTCGTCTTATGCAGGGACGCCGTTATTCTGATGGTCTCCATCAGGCTATTGAGGCCAAGGAGGGACTGGAGGTACAGAGAGAGTCTCAGACCTTGGCATCCATTACCTTCCAGAACTACTTCCGTATGTACAACAAGCTGTCTGGTATGACTGGTACAGCTAAGACAGAGGAAGATGAGTTCCTGAAGATTTACAAGCTGCCGGTTATTGTTATTCCAACCAATAGACCAATTGCCCGTATAGATCATCCAGATGTTATCTACAAGACTAAGAGGGCTAAATACAAGGCTGTGGCCAATGATGTAGAGGCAATTCACCAAAAAGGACAGCCGGTATTGATAGGTACTACCTCCATTACTCAGTCTGAGGAGCTGAGCCGGATTTTGTCTCAGAGAAACATTCCTCATAATGTTTTGAATGCCAAATTCCATGAGCAGGAGGCAGAGATTATTGCCGATGCAGGCCAGAAATCTGCCGTAACCATTGCCACCAATATGGCTGGTCGTGGTACTGATATTAAGCTGGGTGAAGGTGTGCCTGAGCTGGGTGGCTTGTTTATTGTAGGTACGGAGCGTCATGAATCCCGCCGTATTGATAACCAGCTTCGTGGTCGTGCTGGTCGTCAGGGTGATCCAGGTGAGTCCCGCTTCTATCTGTCTTTGGAAGATGATTTGCTTCGCCTCTTTGGCTCTGATAATATTGCTCATATTATGGATAGACTGGGTATGGGGGAGGATGACCCTATTGAGCATAAGCTCATTACCCGCTCCATTGAGAATGCCCAGAAGAAGGTTGAGGGCAGAAACTTCGATATGCGTAAGCATGTCCTGGAATATGATGATGTTATGAATCAGCAGCGTGAGGTTATCTACGGCGAGCGCCGCAAGGTTCTGTTGGGAGACAATCTCCGTGAGCACATTCTGGGTATGCTGGGTGGTATTATTGAGGCTCAGATGAACCAGTATGCTAACGAGAAGCTTTATCCAGAGGAATGGTCCTTGGAGAATCTGATTACAGATGCTGAGGGCATCTATGCTCCAAAGGGCCGGATGAAGCTGGAGGAGCTGGAGGATATGAGCCGGGACGAGCTGCAGGATTTCTTGAATCAGGTAGCAGAGGAATCCTACACTCAGCGCGAACAGCTCTTTGGCGAGGACAATATGCGGGAGCTGGAAAAGATTATCATGCTGCGGGTAGTGGACAACCGTTGGATGGAGCATCTGGATCGCATGGATATGCTGCGTGAAGGTATTGGTCTTCTGGCTTATGGTCAGAGACAGCCATTGGTTGAGTACAAGATTCGTGGTCACGAAATGTTCAATCAGATGATTGCCAGCATTCAGAACGATATTGCTTCCCTGATTTTCCGGGTAAATATTATTACCAGAGAGCAGCAGGAGGCTATGGAGCGTGAGAACCAGCAGCGCATGGCAGCTGCCCAGGCAAATCATGGAGATGATTTCCAGGAGAATGTAAAGCAGCCAGTCAAAAACGGTGAGAAGATAGGCCGTAACGACCCTTGCCCATGTGGCAGCGGCAAAAAGTACAAAAACTGCTGTGGCAAGAATAAGTAAAATTTTTAGTATTAAAGCAAGGCTGTTTGTGGTAGATTTAGTAGATATATGTGTTTTCTAGTTAGGATGTGAATGTAGATGCTGGAGGATTTGAAGCCGGAAATTGTGGCTCTCCAGGGGCGATTGGCAGAGATGGAAAAGGCTCTGGATGTAGCTCACAAAGAAGAAAAAATTGCTGAATTGGAATATAAGATGGGTGAGCCTACCTTTTGGGATAATCCAGAGGAGGCTCAGAAAATCAATCAGGAACTGAATGATGTTAAAATCAGCGTAGACAAATACAAGGCTCTGGTAGCCAAGTACGATGATGTACAGGTTATGTGGGAGCTGGGTATGGAGGACAAGGACGAGAGTCTGGAGGCTGATGTAGTTGCAGATATGGAGGCTATTAACAAGTCTCTGGAGGAGCTGCAGCTGGAGGTTCTCCTGTCTGGCAAATACGATGCCAACAATGCCATTCTTACCCTTCATGCAGGTGCTGGCGGTACTGAGGCTCAGGATTGGACCAGTATGCTGCTGAGAATGTATGGCCGCTATGCTGAGCGTCATGGGTTTTCTGTAGAAACTGCTGATTTACTGCCAGGTGATGAAGCTGGTGTTAAGTCTGCTACCCTCTTTATCAAGGGCCATAATGCCTATGGCTTCCTGAAGTCTGAGAAGGGTGTACATCGCTTGGTGCGTATTTCTCCATTTGATTCTGCGGCTCGCCGTCATACCTCTTTCTGTGCCTGTGATATTATGCCAGAGCTGGACGATACTGTAGAAGTTGAAATCAATATGGACGATGTTCGTGTTGATACCTATCGTGCCAGCGGTGCTGGTGGTCAGCATATTAATAAGACTTCCTCTGCGGTACGCATGACTCATGAGCCTACTGGCATTGTGGTACAGTGTCAGAATGAGCGCTCTCAGATTCAGAATCGTGAGCAGTGTCTCAAAATGTTGCGGGCTAAGCTCTTTGAGCTGGAGGAGGAGAAAAAGGAGAAGGAATTAGCAGCTCTGGAGGGAGATCAGCAGAAGATTGAATGGGGCAGCCAGATTCGTTCCTATGTATTCCATCCTTACAATATGGTTAAGGATCATCGCACCAGTGCAGAAACTGGCAATACACAGGCCGTTATGGACGGGGATATTGATATGTTTATAGAGGCTTTCCTGCGGGCAAAGGCCAATCATCAGTTGTAAGCCGGAGGCAGACAAAAAATGGGAAAAAGAATTTCCATACTGATAGGAATTGTGGTATTGGCGGCAGCCTTTTGTCAGCTTTTGCTGCCGGGAATTATCGGCGGCAATCTGGCTAATCGTATTAAGGAGACGGCCAGAGCTGAAAATGTTACAGCCAATGTAAGAGCTATGCCGGGATTTATGCTGTTGGCAGGCCAGATGGATAATCTGGATGTGGTGGTAGATAATGCCTGGCTAGGGGATATTCAGGTGTCCAGATTAACCCTCCATGGTGAAAATCTGCAGGTGGATTATTCTGCGCTGGATTCTCGTGACGGATCTGCCATTCAGTCAGCAGATAATCTGGAGCTTACCGGGGTTATTACCCAGCAGGCTTTGCAGGATATGCTGGTAAAGAAAATGGAAAAGGTAGATAATCTCCATGTGCAAATGGATGCTGATAAGATTAGTGCCACAGGGCAGGTAAAGCTGCTGGGGCGCATGGCTGATATTACCTTAGAGGGCAAGGTACTGCCAGAAAATGGCGGCCTATATTTCCACATGACTCGTCTGGATATTCGCAATGCGGTGCTGGGACAGGCAGTGTTGGGAAATTTCTTTGGAGATATATTGATTTTTGATCTATACAATTCCCCTATCAGGGCAGAGATTGATGATGTACAGCAGCAGGCTGGACAGGTTACCATCAAGGCTGTCCGCAAAGAGGGGAATAGTCTGCAATAAGGATAGATGATAATGAAGCAGTTTTGTTACAACAAAATTCTCATCGCTGTGATTATATTGGGGCTTATAGCCTCCCTGGCTATTGATGTGCAGCGATATCAGGTGGAACAGGCAAATAAGTCCATTGAGTTGATTATGGACTATGAGGATTTGGTAGCCTTGGCAGAAAAGGAAGGCTTGCCTCCTGAGAAGGTTTTGGCTCAGGCCAAGGAAGCAGGTATTACCTCTCTGGCTGTCTATGAAACCACCTTCAAGAAGCTGAATGTAAATGGCAAGGCAGCTGCGGTAAATGGCAGTGTGCTTTTGACTAATTATCAAAATGGTGCCATTAGTGATCCAGGCTGGCGTCAGCTGATTGAAAGCGGTCAGATAAAGGGGACTAATGTCTATGTAACAGGTCATAATCAGCAAACCTTTCAGGAGGTGCATGAGGATCTGGTGCGCCGTCTAGGACAGGATAGAGTACGGGAGCTGACTATTAGTGGCCAGCGGGTGCTGGAGGTTAAGGCCAACTACGAAGAATTTGAGAAGATGGATTTAGGCATGCCTACAGATGAAATGCAGGCTGTTAATGATGCAGGCTTCTATGTAGTGGCACGACCTACCAATTACCGTCAGTGCACTAAGGATGATATTGATGCCTTCTTTGATCGTCTGGATGGCTATCAGGTATCAGCAATTGTGGCTTCTGGTTCCCAGACTTTGGGAGCACCTGATGAATCTCAGTATATGGCTCAGCAGATGCGCCAGCGTGGCCTGACCTTGGGCATGATTGAGGGAGTAACCCAGCTGAAATTCTTCCCTCAGGATGGTATGCTGGATATAGCCAAGGCTAATGACTATCAGTCTGCTAGATTGTATTCCATTCCTAAGGATGAGCAGAAAAAAATGAAGGTTAATGAAGCCATAGATCGTTGGGGGACTACTGACGATGAGCGTAATATTCGCTTTAATTTGCTGAAAACCTTTGAGAAGCCTGCTCCAGATATGACCTTGCTGGAAACCAATATGAGCTATGTGACTGGAGTAAAGAACAAGTTGGAGGCTCAGGGCTTTACCATGGGACGAGCCGGTGTATTTGCCAGCTTCTACCCAGAGGCGCCTCTCCGCAGTTTAGTGATGCTAGGTGTAGCAGCAGGTATTGTACTTTACCTGTCCCTGGTTATTCCAGCTATGAAGAGCAAGCAGGCGTATATATTGCTGGCAGTTTTGGCTCTAGTTATGATGGTGCCAGTGTTGATGGGGCATGGCAACAAAATCCGTGTGGCAGCGGCCTTGGCTGCAGCCAATGTTTTTCCTGCTATTTCCGTATTGTGGATTTTGGATAAAATCCGTCAGCGGATACCTCAGCAGGGTGCAGGCTTGTTGCGCATGATAGGTACTGGCGTAGCAGCTCTTTTTGTCTGCGGTATGATTTCCTATGTAGGTGCAGCTTATTTGTCAGCGTCTTTGGCAGATACAGAGTACCTTTTAGAGGTAAATATTTTCCGTGGTATTAAGCTAACCTTTATTTTGCCGATTATTCTGGTGGCTATAGGCTTCCTACAGCGGTTTGATGTATTTGATGGCAAAATGGATGATACAGAGGGTTTTTTGGAGCAGTTTAAGCGGATTCTTGATGTACCTGTAAAGGTAAAGACACTGCTGGGCTTGTTCCTGGTATTGGTGGCTGCAGTGGTTTTTGTAGCCCGTTCTGGTCATACTATGGGTATGCCGGTATCTGCTACTGAACTGAAATTCAGGGCATTTCTGGAGCAGGCCATGTATGCCCGGCCTAGAACCAAGGAATTTATGATTGGCCATCCAGCCTTCCTGCTGGCGGCTATGGCTTGGTTCCGCAAATGGCCAACTATGGTGCTGTTTGTACTGGTTATGGTAGCTACTATTGGTCAAGGCTCTATGGTTGAGACCTTTGCCCATATGCGTTCTCCTATTCTAATGTCTACTGCCCGGGGCTTGGGTGGCTTGGTATTAGGTGCAGGTGTTGGCGCAATCTGTATGATTTTGGTAGATATGTGGTTGAAATATGTAGCACCACGTTTGTCTACGGAAAAGAAGTAATTTTTTGTGAAGATATTTAGAAGGAATGACAACAGAGCATGAGTAATGTTGTAATTTCCGGATATTACGGCTCCAGAAATGCTGGCGATGAAGCGATGCTGGCTGCTATGGTAGAGGTTTTATCGGATTTAGATCCAAAAGTGAATATTACAGTAATATCTGCCAATCCCCAGGATACCAGACAGCGGCACGGCGTCAAGGCTGTGGGCTGGCTTGATCTAGCAGGCATATTGGGAGCCTTGCGGCATGGCGATATTCTATTGAGTGGTGGTGGCAGTCTTTTGCAGAATGTTACCAGCCGCCGCAGTCTATACTATTATCTGCTGATAATCTGGCTGGCCCAGCTGTTGGGAACGCCAGTCATGTTGTATGCTCAGGGTATCGGTCCTATTAATGGACGGATTGCCCGCTGGATTATGGGGTATATTGGCAATAGAGTCAAGATGATAACTGTCAGGGATAGAGGTTCCCTTAAGGAGCTGGCTTCTCTGGGCATAACTCGTCCACCAATTGAGCCTACGGCGGACCCGGTTCATGCCATTCATCAGGTGGACACTGCCCAGGGCAGGGAAATCCTCCTTAGACATGGTGCTCTGGTGGGGCAAAAGCCTTTGGTATGCATTTCTGTGCGGGAATGGTGCAATATGAATCACTACAAAGAGATAGTGGCTCAGGCAGCAGATAGGATTGTAGAGGATTTTCAAGCTCAGGTAGTTTTTCTGCCTATGCAGTATCCAGAGGATGTGAAAACAGCTCAGCTAGTGGCAGATATGGCCAAGCACGAAATGTTGGTTTTGCCAGAGGAATATAATACCAGTCAGTTGCTTTCTATTGTGGGCAATATGGATTTGCTGATATCCATCAGGCTTCATGCCCTGATTTTTGCCGGGGTAATGGGAGTGCCTATGATTGGTATTTCCTATGATCCCAAGGTAGATAGATTCCTGGAATCCGTAGGGGAGGAGTCTGTGGGCACCTTGGAAAATGTAGAACTGGAGAAGCTGATGGCTCAGATTCATCTGAAATGGAAGGATAGAGAGGGCTTTAGCCAACAAAACGAACAGCTCTTTGACGATTTGCGTCATTTGGCCATGTGTAATGCAGAGCTTGCTTATAGTGTGATTGGAAAGGACTGATAAATCGGTCCTTTTTTTCATTTCAACTAATATTGTGTTATGAAATAAGGCTGAATTGTGCTACAATAGTACGGAGTGTTGATGAGAAATGGGGTTGAACTTGATGATTCATATGAAAAATGTCACTAAGGTATATGAAAATGGTGCCGTGGCATTAAACAATATCAATGTGGATATTCGGAAGGGTGAGTTCGTTTTTTTGGTAGGCTCCAGCGGTGCCGGCAAATCCACCTTTATTAAAATGCTGTTTCGGGAGGTATTGCCTACCTCTGGTATTCTGACGGTCAATGGTCGGGATGTTATTCGCATGGCCAATAAGGAGGTTCCCTACCTGCGCCGCAGTTTGGGGGTAATTTTTCAGGATTATCGCCTTTTGCCAGAGAAAACTGTTTATGAGAATATTTCCTTTGCTATGCAGGTTATTGAAGCACCTCGCAGATTGATGCAGCGCAGTGTAAATTCTGTTTTGGATATTGTTGGCTTGCGGGATAAGTACAAATGCTTCCCACATCAGCTTTCTGGTGGCGAGCAGCAGCGTGTGGCCATTGCCAGAGCCATTGTCAACAATCCATCTATCGTAATTGCTGATGAGCCTACAGGTAATCTGGATCCAGAAACCTCCTGGGGTATTATGGATATTTTTCAGCGGATTAATGCTGCTGGTACTACCATTGTAATGGCTACCCATGATAAGACCATTGTAGATGCCATGCAGCGACGGGTTATTGCTATTGAGGATGGACAGATTGTAAGAGATGAGGCCCAGGGAGGTTATGGCTATGAAAGTTAGAACCATAGAATATTATATCCGAGAGGTATTTATTTCCCTGCGTCGTAACAATTGGATGTCAGTGGCCTCTATTGGCACGGTGGCTGTGTCCTTGTTTATATTTGGCATGTTCCTGATGATGGTTATGAATATGAACAAGCTGGCGGAAAACATGGAATCCCAGGTGCAGATAAATGTCTATCTCTTGGATAAGGTAGATAGAGAGCAGGCTAGAGATATAGAAAAGGATTTAAAGGACATTGAAGGGGTAGAATCCGTAGGCTTTGTTACCAAGGATGAAGCTATGGAGCGCTTCAAGGACAGATTGGGAGATCAGAAAACTCTGTTAGATGCCCTGGATGAAACCAATCCTTTGCCAGATTCCTTTGAGGTAACAGTGACCAATCCGGATTTGGTCAAGACAGCAGCAGAGAAAATGGAAAAACTTGATGGAGTGGAGTGCGCCAAATATGGTCAGGATGTTATGGAGCATCTTTTTGAGATTACTAGATTGCTGCGTATCTTTGGCTTCACCTTGATGTTGGTGTTGGCTTTTGCCACTTTGTTTATTATTTCCAATACCATTCGCTTGACAGTTTTTGCCCGTCGCAAGGAAATTGCTATTATGAAATATGTGGGGGCTACTGATTGGTTTATCCGTTGGCCTTTTGTTATGGAAGGTATGGTGCTGGGGCTTTTTGGCAGTATAATAGCGGCTATGGTGCTGAGGACAGCCTATACAGCTATGGCGGAAAAGGTATACGATACCCTGGCCTTTTTCCCGCTAATACCTGAACAGCCATTTTTGACCTATATTACTATTGTGGTGGTTATCAGTGGCATGGTGGTAGGAGCCATTGGCAGTGCTGTGTCCATTAAGAAATTCCTTAAGGTCTAAGGCGGTGGCACCATGATGATGAAAATAAGTGGTCGAGGCAAGGCTTTGAATCTGGCTCTGTCCCTGCTCATTTCTCTGTCAGTAACAGGAACTGCCTTGGCTGATGATTTGGAGGATCAGCTGGCGGATTTGCAACGGCAGGCAGAGGAACAGCAGGCCAAAACCAATGAGGCTTCCGCCAAGGTGGAAAATGTTTCAGAAAGATTGCGGCAGATTCAGGAGGAGCTGCGGGTAGCTACAGCAGAATATAAAGAGGTTAAGGGACAGCTTGATTCTGTTGAGGACAAAATTAGTGATAATACAGAGCTGTTACAGAAAACCGAAGCTGATTTGAAGGTAAAGAACAAGAAGCTGCAGCAAAGAGTGCGGGATATTTATATTAACGGTCAGATTAGCTATGTGGATGTGCTTTTTGGAGCCAAGGATTTTGCTGATTTGATGACTCGCATGGATGTGTTAAAGCGAATTATCAAGCATGATTATGACCTGATTATGAAGGTTAAGGAAGAAAAGGCTACGGTAGAAAATACCCGTGCCCAGCTGGAAAAAGACAAGGCTGAGGCGGAGGTGCTGGTAGCTGATGCACAGGCCAAGAAGGCCAAGGTAGAGGACAAGGAGTCTGAACAGCAGGTACTGTTGGATCAGGCTATCTATGATAGAGATACCTCAGAGCGGATGTATGAGGAGATTATGGCAGCATCTCAGGAGGTTGCCAATATGATTCGCCGCAGTCAGATGTCCTCCGCGGGTTATTCTGGTGCTCCAGCAGGGGCAGGAGGGATGATTTGGCCTATTAGCGGGCCTATTACCTCGGAATTTGGCTGGCGTACCCATCCTATCTTTGGGACAGCCAGATTTCATAGCGGACTGGATATTGGCGGGGATTATGGCATGCCTATTTATGCTGCAGCCAGTGGTACAGTTATTTATGCTGGCTGGATTAGCGGCTATGGCAATGCGGTAATTATTGACCACGGTGGCGGTGTAACTACCCTTTATGGACATAATGATTCCCTGAATGTCAGCGAAGGTGAAAATGTGGCTCAGGGGCAGGTTATTGCCATGTGTGGCTCTACAGGTAATTCTACCGGACCTCATTGCCATTTTGAGGTACGAGAAAATGGTGAACCTGTTAGTCCTTATGGTTATTTGTAATTTCCTATGTGCCTGTGAATGAAGGGATATTCCCTCATTTATAGGCTGGTGAACAAAAGAGGTTTTTCATAATGAAGAAAATAATTATTACAGTTCTGACAACTTTAGCTGCTATGGTGGTGGCTGCATTTATGGGACTGTATATGCTGCTGGGCGGCAGCTTGGAAAATGTAGCTCAGACGGTTAGATTGATTAGTACCATGAGCTTTGTAAAATCTCAATATGTAGATGATGTGCCTTTGGTACAGCTGGTGGATGGTGCCATTGACGGCATGGTTAAATCCCTGGGGGACAAGCACTCCATCTATATGGATGATGAAAATTTTAAGGCCTTTATGCAGCAGACTGAGGGAAGCTTTGGAGGGGTAGGTATTGTGATGGGCTTTCCCAAGGATGGAACCTGTCAGGTTATGTCTGTAATAGAGGATACCCCTAGTGCTCAGGCAGGGATTCAGCCTAAGGATGAAATCATCAAGATTGATGGGGCTGATGTTAGCAATATGCAGCCAGATGAAATGGCAGCCAAGGTACGGGGAGATGAAGGTACTCAGGTGGTGCTGACGGTGCGTCGTCAGGGCCAGGAGGATTTTGATGTTACCTTGACCAGGGCGATTATACCTTTGACTACAGCCAAGGGCACCATAATTGATGGTACTAATATTGGGTATATCCGCATAGCTTCCTTTAGCGAGAATACGGGCAAGGAATTTGCCAAGGAGCTGGCAGCTCTCAAAGAGCAGAATATGGGTGGTTTGATTGTGGATTTGCGAGCCAATCCGGGTGGGCTGATTACTTCCTGTGTGGAAATTGCAGACCAGCTGATTCCTGCTGGGGAGATTGTGTCAATGACAGATAAGGGAGGCCACAAGACTATTTATGAGTCTCAGCTGGAGTCCTTTGATTATCCCTTGGTTATTCTTATTGATGGCAACAGCGCTAGTGCTTCGGAGATTTTGGCCGGGGCGGTACAGGATCGCCAGTGTGGCACCATTGTGGGCACCAAATCCTATGGTAAAGGTTCTGTGCAGACTATGCTGCCTTTGAATCATGGGGATGGGCTGAAGTTGACAGTGGCTAGATATTATACCCCATCAGGTCGCAGTATTGATGGAACCGGCATCCAGCCAGATGTGGAGGTATCATTGCCAGAAAATGCAACTCTTGATTTGCAGCTGTTGAAAGCTATTGATGTAATGAAGGAAAAGCTCGGGCAGTAAATTTTGATTTGCCGAATACATCTATTATCTATACACTTCTCGTAGGCATGGCATATACCCTTACAGGCACGCTGGCGCTATATTAATGTGCAAACCTATATTATTAATGGCGATATGGGAGTACCCTTACAGGCACGCTCTCGCTACTTTTCTCGCCTAGCGGTACTAAAGCTCTCATGAGGCAATTCGTGGCTGACGCCCCGAAAGCTCATGAATCGCTAAGTACCGAGGCGCGAAGAGTACCTGTGCAGGGTACTCCCATACCGCTCATTAGTGTATTCATCGCAATTTTCCGCCTTGGCACTGTTTGAAATGAGCTATTTTCTACAAAGATAGCAGAATTATTGGGATTGACAGTATCGATAAGCCACGATGATTCGACAACAGCCGAAGGGGCATGACACTTTTGCGTCGGGAGACTCTTGCTTTTGCGCAGCAAAGTGGCCCGGTGGTACTTTCTATCATTACGGCTTCTGTGAATTGGCTCAGCGACAAGCGGTATTTGTGCGTAAGGATAAACCATCAAATAGGGCCATTAAGTCGGACAGAGCAAAAGTCGTTATGACCGTAGGCTGTATATCGAAAAACTGTGGCATAATAAATTATACTTGTAGGGAGAAAGAGATAACTTGGCAAATCAGAATTTCCCTCATTAGCAAGAAAAATTCAAAAAAATGTCTTGACAGGCAGGACAATTAGTCGTATTATATAAACCATCAAAGGGAGCTCAGCTCCTACTAATCAAATACTCAAACTATTGAATGGGAAATAGTAGCTGATTTTGCTTATCTTCAGCGAGCCGGTGCCGTGAAAGCGGGTAGGTGTGATGACCGGTGGTAAGGTTTTAGTGAATGGTCCCAGGAGGGTTCACCCAAATCCCTTGTGGAAAGTAGGCTGAAACGGTTGCTCCCGTTACAGAGCTGAGGTATCGGAGGATAACTCTCGTACCAAGAGGATATTATATCGAGTGGCACGAACATTTCGTCTCGTTAGAGGTGAATGTTCGTTTTTTGTTTATATAGCCATTGGATAGATATTGAAATTGGGTGGCACAGCGGAACCATTTCGCCCCATGTACAATCTGCACAGTCAAATGTAGGTTGTACATGGAGTGAAATGGTTTTTTATTTTGAGTAAATCCAGAAGGTCCAAAGCAGCAAGAAGAAAGGAAGATGCCTTATGTTGAAGCAGTATATAGAAAAAATTATCAGTGGTCAGAATCTCACTCAGCAGGAAGCTGGGGAGGCTATGGACATTATTCTCACCGGTCAGGCTAATGACAGTCAGCTAGCCAGCTTCCTATCTGTCCTGAAAATGAAAGGCGAATCCGTAGATGAAATTGCAGGCTTTGCCAAAACCTTGATAAGCCATGCCGACCATGTGCCTCACACCAAGCCGGTTATGTGCAACTGTGGTACTGGTGGAGATACCAAGAACACCTTCAACATTTCCACCACCGCAGCCTTTGTGCTGGCAGCCGGCGGTGTAACCGTAGCCAAGCATGGCAATCGCGGGGTATCCAGTGCCAGTGGCAGCTCAGATGTACTAGGGGCGCTGGGGGTTAAATACAATCTTACCCCTGAAAATGCTGGCAAAATCATTGATGATATTGGAGTAGCCTTCCTCTTTGCACCAGCCTTTAACAAGGCCATGAAATACGTAGCCAAAACCCGTCAGGAGCTGGGCTATAGAACAGTATTCAATCTGCTGGGGCCTATTATCAATCCAGCAGGCCTTGATTACCAGATGGTAGGAATTTACGACAAAAAACTTACAGAGCTGATAGCTAGAGTGCTAAAGGAAATCGGTGTGAAGCATGCTCTGGTTATTGCCTCTGAGGATGGCATGGATGAAATCTCAACCAATGCACCTACCAAGGTCAGCGAGCTAAAGGATGGGGCAGTTCATACCTACGAAATCAATCCAGCAGATTATGGCTTTCAGCCTGGCACTATCGCAGATTATGCAGGCGGCACACCAGCAGAAAATGCGGCAATCACCCTGCGGATTCTACAAGGTCAGGAGCAGGGCCCAAAGCGGGATATTGTTCTTCTCAATGCAGGTGCGGCCCTTTATGCTGGCAACAAGGCAGAATCCATTGAGGCAGGCATTCAGCTGGCTCAAGAGATGATTGACAGCGGCAAGGCACTGGAAAAGCTGCAGCAGCTGGTGGCAGAAACCCAGGAGCTGGGAGTATGATTATAAAAATATGCGGTATCCGGGATATGGCCGCCGCCCAGACTGTGGCCGCAGGGGCCGATATGATGGGCTTTATTATGAGCAGTAGATACTGGCTTGGTAATA
>OQVQ01000699.1_pt1 | contig 14999 bp, 14 predicted proteins | sample 1691491 | NCBI WGS metagenome assembly OQVQ01 (sample SAMN03418252, study PRJEB22391) | human gut metagenome | biome: human-gut; feature: organic feature; material: feces | host: Homo sapiens | place: Tanzania | collected 2013-01
ACGGTAAGAAGGGTGTAGCTCAGAAAATCGTGTACGGTGCTTTTGAAATTGTTGAAGAGAAGTCGGGCAAGCCCGCTCTCGAAGCTTTTAACGAGGCTATGGAAAATATCATGCCTTTACTGGAAGTTAAGGCTCGCCGTGTCGGCGGTGCAACTTACCAGGTTCCTATGGAGGTTCGTCCCGAAAGAAAGCAGACTCTCGGTCTGCGCTGGCTGACTACTTATTCCAGAGCCAGAAGCGAAAGAACAATGAAGGAAAGACTTGCAGCTGAGATTCTTGATGCTATCAACGGCGTAGGCGGCGCTTGCAAGAAGCGTGAAGATACACATAAGATGGCTGAGGCTAACAAGGCTTTTGCTCATTACCGCTGGTAATCCTTAAGGGATTAGAAACCGAAATTAGGAGGATATTATGCCAAGAGATTGTTCACTCCAGGATACAAGAAATATTGGTATAATGGCTCACATTGATGCTGGTAAAACAACTACCACTGAGAGAATCCTGTTCTACACAGGTATCAACCACAAGATCGGTGAAACTCACGATGGTACAGCAACAATGGACTGGATGGCTCAGGAGCAGGAAAGAGGTATCACAATCACTTCTGCTGCTACAACGGCTTTCTGGAAGGGTCATAGAATCAATATCATTGATACCCCGGGTCACGTTGACTTTACAGTTGAGGTTGAACGTTCACTGAGAGTACTCGACGGTTCCGTAACCGTTCTGTGCGCAAAGGGCGGCGTTGAGCCCCAGACTGAAACAGTTTGGCGTCAGGCAGACAAGTATCATGTACCTCGTATGGTCTATGTTAATAAGATGGACATTATGGGTGCTGATTTCTACCGTGTTGTAGGTATGCTGCACGACAGACTGAAGTGTAATGCCGTTCCTATCCAGCTTCCTATCGGTTCCGAAGATACTTTTAAGGGTATCGTAGACCTGCTGGAAATGAAGGCTTACGTTTATTACGATGATATCGGAAAGGATATCCGTGTTGAAGATATCCCTGCTGATCTCGTAGAAAAGGCTGAAAAGTATAGAGCTGAGCTCCTCGATAACGTTGCAGAGCATGATGAAGAGATCATGATGAAGTATCTCGACGGTGAGGAACTCTCTATCGAAGAAATCAAGCACTGCATCAGACAGGCTACTCTGAAAAATGAGATGGTTCCTGTTGTATGCGGTACTTCCTATAAGAATAAGGGCGTTCAGAAGCTCCTCGATGCAATAGTAGACTATATGCCTGCTCCTACAGATATTCCTCACATCAGAGGCGTAAATCCTGATACAGGTGAGGAGTGCGAGAGACCTTCCGATGATAATGCTCCTTTTGCTTCTCTTGCATTCAAGATTGCAACAGACCCGTTTGTTGGTAAGCTCTGCTACTTCCGTGTTTACTCCGGTAAGGTTGACGCAGGCACAACAGTTCTGAACGCAAACAAGGACTGCAATGAGAGAATGGGACGTATCCTTCAGATGCATTCTAACCACAGAAAGGATATCGAAACTGTATATGCAGGCGATATCGCTGCTGTTGTTGGTCTGAAGAATACAACCACAGGTGATACACTCTGCGATCCTAAGGCTCCTGTTATCCTTGAGTCTATGGAATTCGCTGATCCTGTTATCCAGCTCGCTATCGAGCCTAAGACTAAGGCAGGTCAGGAAAAAATGGGTATCGCACTTGCTAAGCTCGCTGAAGAGGATCCTACCTTCAGAACATGGACTGATGAGGAAACAGGTCAGACCATTATCGCAGGTATGGGTGAGCTTCACCTTGAGATCATCGTTGACAGACTTCTCCGTGAATTCAAGGTAGAAGCAAATGTCGGTGCGCCTCAGGTTGCTTACAAGGAAACAATCAAAAAGCTTGCAGACGTTGACCACAAGTACGCTCGTCAGTCGGGTGGTAAGGGTCAGTACGGTCATGTTAAGATCAAGGTTGAACCCAATGAGTCCGGTAAGGGCTATGAGTTTGTAAATGCTGTTGTCGGCGGTGCTATTCCTAAGGAATATATCCCTGCTGTTGACAAGGGTATTCAGGGTGCTATGAAGTCCGGTGTTCTCGCAGGTTATCCTGTTGTAGACATCAAGGTTACACTGTATGATGGATCCTATCATGAGGTTGACTCCTCTGAAATGGCATTCAGCATTGCAGGTTCTATGGCATTCAAGGAAGCTATGAGAAAAGCAGATCCTGTTATTCTTGAGCCTATCATGAAGGTATCCGTTATCGTTCCTGAGGATTACATGGGCGATGTTATCGGTGACCTGAACTCACGCCGTGGACAGATCCAGGGTATGGAAGCAAGATCCGGCACACAGCAGATCAACGCTCTCGTTCCTCTGTCCGAAATGTTCGGTTACTCCAATGACCTCCGTTCCAAGACACAGGGACGCGGTCAGTATTCTATGGAGCCCGACAGCTATATTGAGGTTCCTAAGTCTATTTCTGAAAAGATCATGGCTGTCCGCAATAAAAAGGCTGAATAATTTTTCCTAAAACACTTGATATTTTTGTTCTTATCTGTTACAATAACAGTATAAGCTTTTTGGCTGTGCAGACGTTTGCCGTCTGCATAAGCCGCAATTTAAATTTGAGGAGGAAATTTCCAATGGCAAAGGCACATTTCGAAAGAACAAAACCCCATGTAAACATTGGTACTATCGGTCACGTTGACCATGGTAAGACAACTCTTACCGCTGCTATCACAAAGTATCTTTCCCTTAAGGGTCAGGCACAGTTCGAAGGCTATGCTGATATCGATAAGGCTCCTGAGGAGAGAGAAAGAGGTATCACAATCAACACAGCTCACGTTGAGTACGAGACTGACAAGCGTCACTATGCTCACGTTGACTGCCCGGGCCATGCTGACTATGTAAAGAACATGATCACTGGTGCTGCTCAGATGGACGGCGCTATCCTCGTTGTTGCTTCTACAGATGGTCCTATGGCTCAGACTAAGGAGCACCTGCTGCTTGCTCGTCAGGTTGGCGTTCCTTACATCGTTGTATTCATGAACAAGGTTGACCAGGTTGACGATCCTGAGCTTCTCGAGCTCGTTGAGATGGATATCCGTGAGACTCTGGACAAGTACGATTTCCCTGGCGATGATACTCCTATCATCAAGGGTTCTGCATTCCTTGCTCTGGATTCTACTTCTAAGGATCCTGAGGCTCCTGAGTATCAGTGCATCAAGGAACTGATGGACGCTGTTGACTCTTACATTCCTACTCCTGAGAGAAAGGCAGACCTGCCCTTCCTTATGCCTGTTGAGGACGTATTCACAATCACTGGTCGTGGTACTGTTGCAACTGGTAGAGTTGAGAGAGGTCAGCTCAGAACTTCTGATGAAGTTGAGATCATCGGTCTTACAGACGAGAGAAAGAAGACTGTTGTTACTGGTATCGAAATGTTCAGAAAGATCCTGGACTATGCTGAGGCAGGCGACAACATCGGTGCTCTTCTCCGTGGTATCCAGAGAAACGAAATCGAAAGAGGACAGGTTCTCTGTAAGCCCGGTTCCATTCACCCCCACACTAAGTTCAAGGGTCAGGTTTACGTTCTGAAGAAGGAAGAGGGCGGCCGTCATACTCCTTTCTTCAACAACTACAGACCTCAGTTCTATTTCAGAACAACTGACGTTACTGGTGTTATCACTCTTCCTGCTGATAAGGAAATGTGCATGCCTGGCGATAACGTTTCTATCGACGTTGAGCTCATCACTCCTATCGCTATCGAAGAGGGACTCCGTTTCGCTATCCGTGAGGGTGGACGTACAGTAGGTTCCGGCGTTGTTACAGCTATCAACGAATAATTGATCTGCTATTAATATCGCATCATATGCTGCTCCGTTTCGGCGGGGCAGCTTTTTTATATCTTTTTATACATAAAAAAATTCCCCGCCGAAACCGGCAGGGAATCAGGCTGATCAATGATCAGCAATAAATACATATGTATTTATATTAGCCCTCAGCAGGAGCTCCTACAGGACATGTACCTGCGCATGCGCCGCAGTCGATGCACTTATCAGCGTCGATCTCATACTTGCCGTCGCCCTCGGAGATAGCTCCAACAGGACATTCAGCCTCGCAAGCTCCGCAGGAAATACATTCATCAGAAATTTTGTAAGCCATGGTATTAACACCTCCAGAAATATTCATGCAGACAGTTTTGCCTTGCATATATACATTTTAACATATTTTCAGAAAAATGCAATAGCAAAATGCAAAAAAATATAGGCAATTGGATTAAGGCAAATGTTTTCTAATGATTAACAAAATCTAAACACTAAAATATTTTTTGAAAACAGTTGAAATTCGGCGGAAAATAGGTTACAATGTATAAGGCGGCACTTATAATTTTACATATTATTTAGTATGAATTTTGCCTGCCGATTATTTTCGCTTGCGAATGGAGGCTGAAATGATGCTCAGCAGACTTGGGTTGTCTGAATGTCACTGTCTTTTGTATAAGCGTTGCAGAGGATCTCTCGGTAATGCAGGATTCGTATACTCATTTGCAGGAATAACGGAATAGTTGTATGTATTTGAAACTGTGACTACGTCGCAGCTTTTTTATTTTGGAGGTTTGGTTATGTTGAAAAAAGTTGCTGTGATCATGGGCTCTGACAGTGATTTCCCTATTGTGAAGGATGCTGTCAAGGAGCTTAAAAACTATGGCGTGCCTTACGAGGTTCATGTAATGTCCGCTCACCGCACTCCTGAGCTCGCTTCCGAATTTGCTTCAAAGGCAAAGGAAAACGGCTTTGGTATCATCATTTGCGCTGCCGGAATGGCTGCACATCTTGCAGGTGTGATCGCAGGACATACAACACTGCCTGTTATCGGTATCCCAATCAAGTCATCATTCGATGGCCTTGATGCTCTGCTCGCTACTGTTCAGATGCCTTCGGGTATTCCTGTTGCAACAGTCGCTGTAAACGGAGCTAAGAACGCAGCTGTACTTGCTGTTCAGATGCTTGCTATTAACGACGAAACACTCGCTGAAAAGCTTGCCGCATCTAAGCAGAAAATGATCGACGGCGTTAAGGAAAAGGACGCAAAGATCCAGCAGATGGCTGCTGAACTTTAATTGCAGATAAATTCATTGAAATATTTAGGAGGATTTTATTATGGAAAACATCGTTAAAAAGGAACAGCTTTACGAGGGAAAGGCTAAGAAGGTATTCGCAACAAATGATCCTGACTATGTTATCGTTGATTACAAGGATGATGCTACTGCTTTCAACGGTGAGAAGAAGGGTACTATCAGAGGCAAGGGTGTTGTCAACAATAAGATGACAAACTATATGTTTAAGCTTCTTGAAAAGGAAGGTATTCCTACTCATCTCGTTGAGGAGATCAGCGATCGTGAAACTATCGTTAAGAAGGTTGAGATCGTTCCTCTCGAAGTTATCGTAAGAAACGTTGCTGCAGGCAGCTTCTCCAAGAAGCTTGGCATTGCTGAAGGTACACCCCTCAAGCAGCCTACACTCGAATTCAGCTACAAGAATGACGATCTCGGCGATCCTTTCATCAACAGCTACTATGCTCTTGGTCTCGGCCTTGCTACTCAGGAGGAGATCGACACTATTTCTAAGTATGCTTTCGCTGTAAATGACTTTATGCTGAAGTTCTTTAAGGAGCATAACATTGATCTTATTGACTTTAAGATCGAATTCGGCAGATTCCACGGCAAGATCCTTCTCGCTGATGAGATCTCTCCCGATACATGCCGTTTCTGGGACAGCACAACTCACGAAAAGCTTGACAAGGACCGTTTCCGCAGAGATATGGGCGGCGTAGAAGAAGCTTATCAGGAAATGATGAAGCGTATTTTCGGTGAGTAATATATGGGTGGCTTTTTTGGTGCAGCGTCTCACAACGACTGTATAAATGATGTGTTTTTCGGAACAGACTATCATTCACATCTCGGAACAAGACGAGGCGGAATGACAGCCTATTCTCCCGAATTCGGATTTCAGAGAAGTATCCATTCTATTGAAAATTCGCCGTTCAGAACTAAGTTTGAAAAAGATATAGAAACCATGCACGGCGGACTCTGCATAGGCTGCATAAGTGATTCGGATCCTCAGCCTATACTTGTACGTTCAAAGCTTGGACTCTATGCTGTCTGCAATGTCGGGATTATTAACAATGCCGAACAGCTCCAGAATGAGATACTCAGCAACTGCTTTGAAAGCTTTGAGGCTATGAGCAGCGGAAAGGTAAATTCCAGTGCACTTATCGGCGCTCTTATTGCACAGAAATCCTCGATCACAGAGGGAATAAAGTATGCGCAGAGCAAGATCAAAGGCTCAATGTCCCTTATGATACTTACTGAAAAGGGAATTATCGCAGCAAGAGACAAGCTCGGCAGACTGCCAATTATAATCGGAAAGCGCGATGATGGATATTGCCTGTCCTTTGAATCGTTCGCATTCCAGAAGCTTGGCTATGAAACATACCGTGAGCTTTTTCCGGGTGAGATAGCTATGATAACTGCTGACGGCTGTGAAACGCTTTCTCCCGGCGGCGAGGATATGCGCATATGTTCATTCCTGTGGACTTACTACGGCTATCCGAACTCCGTTTATGAGGGAGTTACTGTTGAAACGATGCGTACCCGCAACGGCGAGATCATGGCTGAGCATGACATGAAAAACGGCAAGCTTCCCGATGTTGATTATGTGTGCGGCGTTCCCGATTCGGGAATTCCTCATGCTATCGGATATGCAAACCGCAGCGGAATACCGTTCGCAAGGCCGTTTATCAAGTATACTCCGACTTGGCCCAGAAGCTTTATGCCGCAGAACCAGTCTATCAGAAACAAGGTCGCAAAAATGAAGCTTATCCCGGTACATGAGCTTATCGAAGGAAAAAAACTGCTGTTTGTTGACGACAGTATTGTAAGAGGAACGCAGCTCAGGGAAACAGTGGAATTCCTTTATGCAAACGGTGCAAAGGAAATTCATATGCGTTCTGCCTGTCCTCCGATCATGTATGGCTGTAAATACCTGAACTTTTCCAGCAGCACCTCAGAGCTCGATCTTATCGCAAGAAAGATCATCGACGAGTTCGAGGGTGCGGAAGGCGTTAAATATATTGAAGAGTACAGCGATACGAACACAGAGCGTGGTCAGAGACTCAGAAATGAGATCTGCTCAAGACTGAAGCTCACATCGCTTGAATTTCAGTCGCTTGAGGGCACGGTCAAGGCGATCGGTCTGCCCGAATGTAAGCTTTGCAGCTATTGCTGGAACGGGAAGGAATGAGAAACAGTGTTTGGCAATATTCATGAGGAATGCGGAGTCTTTGCTATTTACAGCAAGAACTCCATGGACGTTGCAATGCAGACATACTTAGGATTATACGCACTTCAGCACAGAGGTCAGGAATCCTGCGGAATCGTTGTAAACGACAGAGGCGTGTTCAATTATCACAAGGATCTCGGACTTGTTCACGAGGTTTTCGACAAGGATACGCTTGCTAAGCTCGGAACGGGAAACATTGCTATCGGTCATGTAAGATATTCGACCACGGGCAATTCAAACCGTTCAAATGCTCAGCCGCTGGTTGTCCGCCATGTTAAAGGACCTCTTGCTATCGCTCACAATGGAAATCTCGTCAATGCAAGGGAACTCAGGGAATATTACGAATTAAAGGGCGCTATTTTTCATACTACAAATGATACTGAGGTAATTTCGTATGCTATCACCGAGCAGCGTCTGATATGTGACTCGATCGAAGAAGCCGTGGAGAGGGCTGTCGAAAAGATAAAGGGTGCATTTTCACTTGTTATAATGTCGCCCAAAAAGCTTATCGCAGTAAGGGATCCTATAGGATTTCGTCCGCTTTCTCTCGGAAAGCTCGATGACGGTACATATGTTGTTGCTTCGGAAACATGCGCTTTTGACAGTATCGGCGCGGATTTTATCCGTGATATCGAACCGGGCGAAATAGTCGTTATCGACGAAAGCGGCTGCCGTTCGATAAAAACTCATTGTGTAAACAAACCTAAGCTCTGCGTATTTGAGTATGTTTATTTTGCACGTCCCGACTCGGTTATCGAGGGATCAAGCGTGCATAAGGCAAGACTCAGGGCGGGCGAATATCTTTGGAAGGAACATCCTGTTGATGCTGATGTCGTAATGGGCGTTCCTGACAGCGGACTTGATGCTGCACTCGGACTGTCCCGTGCATCCGGCATACCTTATGGTGTCGGATTTATCAAGAACCGTTATGTCGGACGTACATTTATCCAGCCTAATCAGGCGGAAAGAACAAATTCCGTGCGCATCAAGCTTAATGCGATATCCGATACGGTAAAGGGAAAGAGGATAATCCTTGTTGATGACAGTATCGTAAGAGGAACGACCTCCGCACGTATCGTAAATCTGCTGAGAGAAGCAGGCGCAAAGGAGATACATATGCGTATCTCATGTCCGCCGTTTATAAATCCGTGCTACTTCGGAACTGATATCGACAGTAAGGAAAACCTTATTGCATGCAAAATGTCGGTCGATGAGATCTGCAAAGAGATAGGCGCAGATTCGCTGGGATACCTCAGCGTTGAAAGCGTAAACAGGCTGACGGATAACGACAGATGTGATTTCTGTGACGGCTGCTTCACGGGAAAATACCCGATCGAAACGCCTAAGGAAATGCCCAAGGATAAATTTGAATTCAAGATCGGTGAAAATCCGTCATAATAATTTCTGCTGTCCCGCATAAAAAACGGGACAGTGCTTTACAGAAGGTCCGCAGCTGTTTTCCGCAGTCAGTCAGCTTCGGGTAAATTATTGCGCTGCGGAGAAATGAGAGGAACATATGAATAACAGTTTTTCTGAAAGCTACAAGGCTGCGGGTGTTGATGTCACCGCAGGTTACAAGTCTGTTGAACTGATGAAGCAATATGTTGCAAGAACCATGACAAGCGGCGTTCTTTCGGGCATCGGCGGATTCGGCGGACTTTTTGAGCTGGATCTCACAGGCATAAACCATCCTGTTCTTGTTTCCGGAACAGACGGCGTAGGAACAAAGATCAAGCTTGCTTTTATCATGGATAAGCACAACACGATCGGTATCGACTGCGTTGCTATGTGCGTAAACGATATAATCTGCTGCGGTGCAAAGCCTCAGTTCTTCCTTGATTATATCGCTTGCGGAAAGAATATTCCCGAGAAGATCGCAAATATCGTTTCGGGTGTTGCGGAGGGCTGCGTTCAGGCAGGCTGTGCGCTTATAGGCGGTGAAACTGCTGAGCATCCGGGTCTTATGCCCGAGGACGAATACGATCTCGCAGGCTTTGCAGTCGGCGTTGTTGATAAGGACAAGATCCTGAAGCCTGACACACAGAAGGCAGGGGATGTCGTTATCGCTGTTAAATCAAGCGGCGTTCACTCCAATGGTTTCTCACTTGTAAGAAAGGTATTTACCGTAAACGAGCAGAACCTTGCAAGACACTATGCTGAGCTTTCCACAACACTCGGCGAGTCCCTGCTGACTCCTACAAAAATCTATGTAAAGGCTGTTATGTCGCTGCTTGATGCTGTGAACGTAAAGTCCATCAGCCACATCACAGGCGGCGGATTCTACGAGAATATCCCGCGTTCGCTTCCTAAGGGAATTTCCGCTAAGATCTCAAGAAACGATGTTGATGTTCTGCCTATATTCAAGCTTATCCAGGAAACAGGAAAGATTCCTGAGAGAGATATGTTCAATACTTTCAACATGGGCGTAGGACTTGCTGTTGTTGTCGATAAGAATGATGCTGACAAGGCTATCGCAGCTATCAAGGCAGCAGGCGAGGAAGCATATGTAATGGGCGAGCTCGTTGACAGCGACGAGGGCGTAATCATCTGCTAAAGGACGGTTGAATATGAAGAACATTGCTGTGCTCGTTTCGGGCGGCGGAACCAATCTCCAGGCACTTATCGACGCTGAAAAAAGCGGTATCATAAAGAACGGAAAGATCACCTGCGTAATATCTTCTAAGGAGGGTGCTTATGCTCTCACAAGAGCCGAGGAAAACGGTATAAAGGCTATAACCCTGCCAAGAAAGGATTATGCTGACGTTGCTGCATATACAAAGGCTATCGTCGATGTCCTGAAGGCTGAAAAGGCTGATATCGTCGTTTATGCGGGATTTATGACAATACTTGATGAACAGATCGTCAAGGCATATCCGTATAAGATGGTGAATGTACATCCTGCGCTTATCCCGTCATTCTGCGGCAAGGGATATTACGGACTTAAGGTTCACGAGGAAGCTCTGAAAAAAGGTGTTAAGCTTACAGGTGCGACTGTCCACTTCGTTACGGAGGTGTGCGACGGCGGACCGATAATTCTCCAGAAGGCGGTTGAAGTAAAGAAGGGCGATACTCCCGAGATACTTCAAAGACGTGTTATGGAGGAGGCTGAATGGAAGATACTTCCCGAGGCTGTTTCGCTGCTTTGTCAGGACAGGATCACCGTTCAGGACGGAATTGCATACATAGACTGATTTTCTGAGATTTTGGAGGTAAATATGAAAACTTTGGATATATTTGAAGAACTCAAAAGCAATGCATATCCCGGAAGAGGAATCGTTATCGGACGTTCCGCTGACGGAAAGACTGCTGTAACAGCTTATTTTATCATGGGAAGAAGTGTAAACTCACGCAACCGTGTGTTCACAGCAACTGATGACGGCATAAAGACTGAGGCTGCCGATCCTTCAAAGCTTTCCGATCCGCATCTGATAATTTATTCTCCCGTTCGTGTTCTCGGTGATACAACTATCGTTACAAACGGCGATCAGACAGACACTATTTACGAGCTTATGGAAAAGGGCCAGACCTTTGAGCAGTCCCTCAGGACCCGTGAATATGAGGACGATGCACCTAACTTTACCCCAAGAATTTCAGGTATCATGAACGTTAAGGACGGCAAGTATGAATATGCAATGTCTATCCTGAAGTCAGCTGACGGAAATCCCGACTGCTGCGAAAGATTTACATTTACATATGATGCTCCAGTTGACGGTGTGGGACATTTTATCCACACATATATGGGCGACGGCAGCCCTCTGCCCAGCTTTGAAGGCGAACCCAAGAAGGTCGCTCTGCCTTTTGATGATATCGATGCATTTGCAGGCAAGCTCTGGGACGCTCTTAACGAGGATAACAAGGTCTCACTGTTTGTAAGATATATCGACGTTGCAACAGGCAAGGCTGAGTCCAGAATTATAAATAAGTACACAAAGTGATCGGAAAGGATGATAACAATGGCAAGTGAAATGCAGTTAAAATACGGCTGTAACCCTAATCAGAAGCCTTCAAGAGTTTTCATGGAGGATGGCAGAGAGCTTCCTATCGAGGTACTCAACGGCAAGCCCGGATACATCAATCTGCTTGATGCATTCAACGGCTGGCAGCTGGTCAAGGAGCTGAAGAAGGCAACAGGACTTCCTGCTGCAACATCTTTCAAGCACGTTTCTCCTGCCGGTGCAGCAGTTGGTCTGCCCCTTTCCGATACTCTCAAGAAGATCTACTGGGTGGATGATCTCGGTGAGCTTACTCCGCTTGCAAGCGCATATGCAAGAGCAAGAGGTGCTGACAGAATGTCCTCTTATGGCGATTTTATCGCACTTTCAGATGTCTGCGACGCTTGCACAGCCAAGATGATCCAGCGTGAGGTATCCGACGGCGTTATCGCTCCCGGATATACCGATGAGGCTCTTGAAATTCTCAAGTCCAAGAGAAAGGGTACATACAACATCGTAAAGATCGACGAGAGCTATGTTCCTGCACCTATTGAGAGAAAGCAGGTTTACGGCGTAACATTTGAGCAGGGAAGAAACGAACTTGATATCAACAATGAGCTTCTTGCAAATGTTGTTACCGATAACAAGGACATTCCCGATGAGAAGAAGAGAGATCTTGTCATCTCCCTTATCACTCTGAAATATACACAGTCAAACTCTGTATGCTACGTTAAGGACGGTCAGGCAGTAGGTATCGGCGCAGGTCAGCAGTCCAGAATCCACTGCACACGCCTTGCAGGTCAGAAGGCTGATAACTGGTGGCTTAGACAGTGCCCCAAGGTAATGAACCTTCCTTTCAAGGACGATGTAAGACGTGCTGACAGGGACAATGCCATCGATGTTTACATGGGCGAGGAGTACGAGGATGTTCTTCGTGACGGCGAGTGGGAGAAGGTATTTACTGTTAAGCCTGAGCCTCTGACTCGTGAAGAAAAGAAGGAGTGGCTTGCCAAGAACACAGATGTTTGCCTTGGTTCTGACGCATTCTTCCCGTTCGGCGACAACATTGAGAGAGCAAATAAGTCCGGTGTTAAGTACATTGCACAGCCCGGCGGATCTATCCGTGACGATAATGTTATCGAAACCTGCAACAAGTATGGCATGGCGATGGCATTTACAGGAATCAGACTTTTCCATCACTGATAAAAAGGAGATCTCAATATGAAAATTCTTGTTGTTGGCGGCGGCGGACGTGAGCATGCTATCATCATGAAGCTTGCTGAGTCTCCCAAGGTCGATAAGCTTTACTGCACACCCGGAAACGGCGGAATTTCCCGCTATGCTGAGTGTTTCGGCGTCAAGGCGACAGATATTGACGGTGTTGTTGCGCTTGCAAAGCAGCTTTCCGTTGATATGGTAGTTGTTGCACCCGATGATCCGCTTGTTCTCGGAATGGTCGATGCTCTCAATGCTGAGGGCTTTATGACATTCGGTCCAAATAAGGCGGCTGCTATAATCGAGGGAAGCAAGGTATTCTCCAAGGAGCTTATGAAGAAGTACAACATTCCTACTGCGGGCTACGAAGTTTTCGACGATCCGCATAAGGCTGTTGAGTACATAAAGAAGCAGAACAGCTATCCCACAGTTGTAAAGGCTGACGGTCTTGCACTCGGAAAGGGCGTTGTTATCGCACAGGATGAGGCTGAAGCTGTTGATGCTGTCAAGTCCATCATGGAGGACAAGATGTTCGGTGAGAGCGGTTCCAAGATCGTTATCGAGGAATTCCTCACAGGTCCTGAGGTGTCTGTTCTTTCATTTACAGACGGAAATGTCGTTATACCGATGATCTCGTCAATGGATCACAAGCGTGCAAACGACAATGACGAGGGACTTAACACAGGCGGAATGGGAACTGTCGCTCCCAATCCGTACTATACCGAGGATATTGCAAAGGAGTGCATGGAGAAGATCTTCCTGCCGACTATCAATGCGATGAAGGCTGAGGGACGCACATTCAAGGGCTGCTTGTATTTCGGCCTTATGATAACGCCTAAGGGACCGAAGGTCATTGAGTACAACTGCCGTTTCGGCGATCCCGAAACACAGGTCGTTCTCCCTCTTCTTGACGGTGATCTCTGCGAGATTTTTGAGGCAATCTACAACGAAAAGCTTGCAGATGTCAAGTTTTCGTGGAAGAAGGAATACTGCACATGCGTTGTTATGGCATCGGGCGGTTATCCGAAAAAGTATCCTACCGGAATTGAAATGTTCGGCATGGACGACAAGGGACAGGTCGAGGGTGCATTCGTTTACCACGCAGGAACAAAGTATGCTGACGGAAAGTTTTATACCGCAGGCGGACGTGTTCTCGGCGTGACTGCAACGGGAGATACGCTCCGGGGTGCGCTTGACAAGTCCTATGCCGCTGTAAGTAAGATCAGCTTCGAGAATGCGCATTACAGAAAAGACATCGGAAAGAGAGCGCTTGCCGCAATAAAATAATCGGAGATGTCGTTATGAGAGAGCTTTGCGGGATCATCAGAGGTCAGGCTGAGGCGAGCTTTGCAAATCTTGAAGTTATGCTGATGACCTATGACCGTGATGAACTTGTCTGCGGGATACCTGCATGGAGATATGCCCGGCATATAATAAATTCTGCGGACAAAGGTTTTACTGATCCTGACGGTCACACAGAGCCGCCGTTTCGGTTTAATGCAATGGAAAACCGCAGCGGCAAGGTGCCGGACGATGATGAACTGCTTGATTATCTCGGATCGGTCCGTCAGAAAACATATGACTATATTGACAGTCTGACGGATGATATGCTTTATGAGAAATCAGGTGACAGCACATTTACGAGAATGGAGCTTATCCTGCGGCAGCTTCGGCACATCTCAATGCATATAGGCATGATAAATGCGCTGACTGTCATCAGGACGGACAGATTTCCGATGTATTATGATTCGGGAAAATGCAGAGATATTAATAACCGATTGTTTTCATAATAAAAATAAAGCCGTACAGTGATGTGCGGCTTTGATTTTTAAATGGATATGCAAAAAGAAACAGCTATAAAGAGGAGGGCAAAATGGACTGTACATTTTATACGGAAGAGGGAAAATTCAATCTGCGTGTCGGTGCAGTTATAACGGACGGCAAAAGGGTGCTTGTGACTGATTACGGAAGTGCAGTTGATTTTTATACCGTGATAGGCGGGCGAGTGCATTTCGGCGAGACAGCTGAAGCTGCGGTGGTGCGTGAGATCTGCGAAGAACTGGGCGTAAATGCTGAGATAGACAGGCTTTATTCGCTGGAAGAAAAGTTTTTCAGGGTAGGAGAGACGGTTTATCATGAGATAGAGTTCCTGTTCCTGATAAAGCCGTTTGATATAACAAAATTGTTGTCGTAGTTTCCGAAGACTTGCTTTGTTTCATCAAGCGTTATTCCCTCAGGTGCGTCAAAGCGAACGCATTTTTCGGAATATGAGCAGATGACAAGCAGCTTCTTGCCGGCAAGGTTGCGCTCGTAGACGTAAAGCTCCTTGCTCTTGGGCATGTGCTCAACATAGTCGCCGTAGATGACCACGGGGTTATCGCGCCTGAATTGCAGTGCGTCGCGGTAGAAGTTTAATACGCTGTTCGGGTCGTCAAGCTGGCTTTCAACGTTTATGTCCTTGTAGTTGGAATTTACGACAAACCAGGGCTTGCCGCTTGTAAATCCGGCGTTGGGAGCGCCGGACCACTGCATG
>OQVQ01000700.1_pt1 | contig 14985 bp, 11 predicted proteins | sample 1691491 | NCBI WGS metagenome assembly OQVQ01 (sample SAMN03418252, study PRJEB22391) | human gut metagenome | biome: human-gut; feature: organic feature; material: feces | host: Homo sapiens | place: Tanzania | collected 2013-01
AATCGCAGAAAGTAATAAAAATCCTTATCCCTTAATATCGGATGCATAGATTTATTTCCAGAGTGTCAGACGTTTATTATTTGCGGTTGTGATATAAATCTATTGACAATGTTTGTTAAAAATTGCGAAAATGATTAATAGCAGATTTCCTGTTTAACATATATATGTTTAATAGCGTTTGCTTTATAATGTTTTGTATATTTAAATTGGTAACCGAAAATTATGAAAAATAAACAAAAAGAATATTCATTAATAAGAAGCTTTGCCGTTTTTGCAAAAGCCGGGTGTATGGCTTTTGTATTGGCTGTTGCGGGGGTATTTGCCTCTGCTCAGACAGCGACCGTAACAGAAAACATAGTGGTATATAAGCCTACTAGCACTTTATCGAGCGCATATTGTCAGATTAGCGATCCTACAGCGGACATGGCTAACGCCGCCATAAATCGTTCTTATGTAAAGACTGGGATAGCTCCTGTGAACTCTACGGATCCGTGGGTAAACTCGGCTTTGATAGAATATTCTCAAATAACATCGGGCAACAGGGGGACTGTCAACACATATACCTATCCTAATAACTGTCTTTCTTTATGTGCTCACGTAACCTGCAATAACCCGACAAGGCAGGTGGAAGGCAGCAGCGGCGGCAGTAGCGACGTTACCAAAATATATCCCGTAAGAAGCGGTGATTTTCCTATACAAAGCGTACTTTTCGAAATTTTCAAATACCAGCAGAACGCAAACCCTTATAACCCGGATTCCACACCGCCGATAAGGACGATAGCTTTATATCCTACTGGTAACAAAAATATTTGTTACGGTGTAGATGTTTATGGCGGTAATGATGACCCTACCAAGGCTAAATCTTGCTGCGATAAATGTTCTGCCGATTCCTGTCCTACTAATAATACTGATTGCCCAAATGTCGGTAGATTCAAAAATAAAGAAGCATGTGAGCAAGGGCGTACGGACTTATATTTTTGTGCTGCGTGGGACGGTACATATGAGATAGACGGGGAATTTGGACAGAGCAACGGTGATTTTGGATATAGGACGACGATATCGAGCAAGTGGCCCGGGGACGGGATAAGCACGCCGGAGATAGACTTATCGCACACGATAGTGTATCCGGGAAAGGATCAGATACCAATACAGGTAGACGTAACGAACATTCATTCAGTAAGGAGCACGCCGACATTGGTAGGACAGAAGAAAGCAGTAACGGCGGAGCCCTACAACATTAATTATAGGATAAGCAAGGACGCAACAGTAACGATCAACATAATAGATCCGACTAGCGGGGAAGTAGAGCGAGCGTTAGTGAACCAGCTGCCTAGGGAAGGAGAAGGATTCCAAGGAGGGGGAGTAGGCAGCAGTGAAGACACGATAACGACGATGAGCGAATCGTGGGACGGGCGGGATGACGCAGGCAGGTTATTACCGTTTGGGAACTATTTGGTAAGTTTACAGGCGTGGAGCGTAGACGAGTGGGACGGGACGAGCGCTTCGTATCCGAAGAGCGACGTATCGCGTACGGTGACGAGACAGTTGTCATTGGATCCATTGAAGATAACGGATATAGAGGTAACGGGATTAGCGAAGACGTCGACGGCATACGCGATGGTAAATTACATATTGACGGAAGCGGCGACGGTACATTTTGAAGTATACACGCCCGGTACGACGTTTATTGATACGAATATAAAGAAGAACACGACGGCGAATGCGGCGTGCGATAGCGGATATTGCAGTAATAACAGCTCAAACGGTCCGAAGATGACAGCGAACAGCGGCTATAAGGTATTTAGTTTGGTAGAGCAGAAAGCTGGACGTACGAAAGTGAACAGCAAATGGGACGGGATGTGCTGGAGCGACGCGAAAACATGCGCTAATGCTGTACAGACAGTATTGCAAGGGAAGTATGTAAATAATGCGGATACTGGGTCTACTGAAGATTATGCAGGAGCGGCGATGCCGGACGGGGACTATGTATATGTGATATGGGCGGAGATTCCGTACAGCGGCAGCCCGAAGACGATAAACGGCTATGTATGGGACGGAGTAAAGACAGCGAGGATAGAGAACGGAATATTAGGTATAAACCGCGGTATGCCGGAGCTTACGGTAGGCAGCGTAGGGTACAGCACGATAGGGTCAAGCCCGGTGGCGCACGGATTGGATCCGTTCATATTTAGCTATGCATTATCAAGGGACGCGTATGTAACTGCGGAAGTATTGACGACGAGCTATGATGCTTCTGGGAACAATACGGTAGGGCCGTATGTAGTAAAGACTTTACTGGATAATGAGATACAGACATCTGCGAGTGCGGGGAACAAGTTATCATGGGACGGAATAGACAATAACGGGAGATATGTAACGCAAGGGAGCTATTTATTTAGGGTAATAGCGCGAGACAGTTTATATCCTACGAAAGTGGTAACGAGCACGGTAGAGTTCCCGGTGGATTTATTTAGGGTAGTAGACGTAGGGAGCACGAGTTTACTTGAAGAAGCGACGAGCCAGGCGACGATAAGCTATGTATTAAGTAAGAGCATGGACGTAACGTTGAACATTTATGACAGGGACATAGTAATCCCGAACGATATAAGGGAAGAGAACTGGCCGCCGAGAGTATGTCAGAGCAACAGCGAGGTAAGTGCGGAGGGGAAGGCGCAGTGTATATACAGGAAGGCGAGCGACGGGAGCGTAGTGGTAGATCCGACGATAGAGCCTATAAAGAGCTTTACCGGTGCGAGACAAGGGGAAAGCCGGGTAACTGAATATTGGGACGGGTATTATGAGACTACGGGAGACGGGAACAACGTAAGCGGGGCGACACAGGCGATGTACCCGGACGGGTTCTATCCGTACTATATATACGCGAAGGCGGACGTAGCGGGGAGCAAGTATTACACAACGGCGACGTTAGGCGGGTCAAGCGTATTGATACCGCAGGATCCAAAGGCGAATGAAGATAGCGGTTTTTTAAGCAAAGTAGACGCGAGCGATCAACCGACGGGGTATATAACGATAGCGAGAGGGCCGGTATATTTTACGAAGATAGACATAAAGCCGAGCAGCCCGAAACTGGTATACAGTTCGGAGACGATACAGATCCCGGTGTATGAGATAAGCTTTATGGTAACGAGGACGGCAAGCGTACAGGTACAGATAGTATCGTTGAGCGACGGAGCGTGCACGGGCACGAACGGGAGCGGACGCGGAGCGATTTGCAGAGTTTTGACGAAGACGAACACGAGCTATTTGAGCACGGTATATGACGGGAATGTAGAGAACAAATTGTACTGGGACGGGAAGGACGAGCAGGGCAAGTATGTAAAGAGCGACGCGTACCAGGTAAGATTTATAGCGGAGCCGTACCCGAAAGCGGAAGGAGTAAGCCAGACGATAGAGTCAAGGGTATTGAACGTAGACAACTTCCAGATATTTGACAGGTACACAACGGACGTAACGAGGGATAACGGGAGTGTAGGCACGTTTGCGTATCAGGTATCAGTGCCTATGAAGGTGGCGATACAGATCTTTAAGCCTGGTACGATGACGAGCGGATCGGCGGACGGTACATTGATAGATCCTGCGGATCCGACTGGTCCTGCGATAGGAGAGAACAGCATCGACAAGGTACTGGTAAAAGCGATAGTTGGAGTAAGCCCGCACTTAATCCCGATAGAAAGAGTATGGGACGGGACGGATTACAGGGGACAGATAGTACCGGATGGGATATATCCGTTCAGGTATGTAAGCGTACTGGACTCATACGATATGAACAGTGTAAACGGAGCGATAAGGATAGAGAACGAGCAGAGCGAAGTAACGAGCAAGGTAGCTGACTGGGACAAGTACGCGAACTTGGAAAACATCATGGTTGTAAACGGGGACAGCTGGTATGCGGACTTGGATTGGAAGAGCGACAAGGTAACGATGTTCTACCCGAACCCGCTGAGGCAGAGCTACGGACAGTTTGAAATCACGAAGATGCCGGCGCCTGGGACGATAAGCATAAAGATATATAATATCGCCGGGGATTTGGTAAGAGACGGCGGGTATGAGTGTATGAACGCGCGCGGAGTGACGAGCAGCTTGGAAGAGATAAACAACTCTGGCGGATTAGAGCCGGACTGGACGAGCAATGTAGGCGGAAGCGGAGAGATAATAGGAGGAGGAAACTTCGCGCTGAGATGCAAATGGGACAGGACGAACAACCACGGAAGGAAAGTGGCGAGAGGATTATATTATGCGATAATGGAGTTAAGCCCGACGAGGGGGAATGCGACGAAATCGCAGAAAGTAATAAAAATCCTTATCCCTTAATATCGGATGCATAGATTTATGAAAAATAATAAATATATAAAAGTTTTAACGATAGCAATGTTATTTTCCCTGTTCGGTGTATCCGTTCAGGCGGCGGGCCCTTATAAAAGGGCCGGTACAAGCGCGAGCGCTTTCTTAAAGCTCGGTACCGGCGCCCCTGAAGCGCAGGCTATGGGTAATGCCTATACCGCACTTTCAAGCGGAGCACAGGCCTTGTTCTGGAACCCGGCCGGTATCGCCACCAGCACCACCAGAGAATTCCAAGTTTCCCATATGCAGTGGTATGAAGGCGTGGGCGACAGCGCGGTGGGCTATGTACAGCCTATCGGCAAGACGGTTTTGGGCGTAAGTTTAAGGTATTTGCGCTTATCCGGCGATAAACTCGACGCGAGGGACTGGGAAGGTATACCTTTTGATCTTACCGGCGACGCCATTAAGGACTTTGTCGGTACGGTATCTTTGGCAAGAACATTCTTCGGCGTATTGGATATCGGCGGTACGGCCAAGTATATTAATGAAGACAACGTCGGCACAAAGCATATCAACCCGGCTTTTGACGTCGGCGGTAAACTGAGAATTTCAAACAATAAATTCGTAATCGGCGTTATGGGGCAGAACCTCGGCGATACCGAGGAAGTGCCTTCCGCTATACGTGGCGGCGCGGCGATTAACACCAAATACTTTACGATTTCCGGCGAAGTAGTGGATTATGTCGATGATAAAGTAAGATACGGCGTCGGCTTGGCCATACATATACCGGAAGATTTGGTTCAGGTGGCTTCCTTTGACATAAGGGTTGGCTACTACAACCGCGAAAACACCGGCTGGGCCGAAGACGGCGACTTGGCCGAAAGAATCGGCTTGGAAACCACTTCCAAAGTTACTTTGGGATTTGGTTTTTACAGCAGCGAAGTTTTAGGTTACGGTTTAGGCCTTGATTACGCCATGATGCCTTCCGGCGCTTTGGGCACGGCCCATCAATTGGCGGTAAGACTGCAGTTTTAACTGCGGGCCGCGGGACGGCTGTTATGAAAAAAAATAAAAAAGGACAGGCGGCGGTGGAATATATTCTTACTACGGCGGCGTTATTTATAGCTTTTGTTCTTTTTTATAAATATTATACGTGGATAGTCCCCAAACAGTTTGAAAGCGGAGCGAAAATTATTCTTTCCGTATACGAACTGGAAAAGTAAATTTAAAAGATTTGTTTTATATTTCGGAGGAATTATTTATGATGAGAATCATTGCTAAAATGCACTTGGCCTACGCCAATGCGATTGAAAACGTAAAAAATAAAAAAGGACAGAACACCATCGAGTATTTGTTTATGCTCGGTATTATCGTCGTCGTGGTTGGTATCGTCGGCGGTTTGATCAAAACGTTTATGCCTGAACTCTTTGAAAACATTAAAGGCAAAATCTTGGGCCAGGCGGGCGAACTGTAATTTGAAAATGATAAAGAAACGTGATGGCCAAACGGTTATAGAGTTGATTTTGATTCTGCCGGTTTTTATGATGATAATATTTGTCGTCTTAGAGCTGGGGAATATGGCCTATCATACGATTTTGGCGCATCACGTTTCTTATGAGCTTGCAAGGGTGGGATCCCTTGTAGGCGTCAAAAAAGCGAGCGGCAAGACGGACAGCCAAAGGGTCAACAGCAAAATGAAAGAGGCCCTTAACAAAATGTTCGGCTTGAGGGGAGCTCAAAGCATGCAGTTTTCCGCAGTATTGCAAAAAACGGGTACGGACCCGCAGGTAAGAACGCATGCCAATGAAGATTTAGTCGTAACTTTGGTGTATAAGGTAAATTTGTTGTTTCCTCTTACCAGCTATATTTTTGCCGATGAGCCTAAAAGGTTCGGCATAAAAAGGATAAAAGCTACGGTAAGAATGCCGGTGGAGCGCCCTCTGATAAACTGAGGGACTGTTTGGTAAGTTTTTATTTTATTAAGTTTGTATTTCGGATTTTTATTGTTAAGCAGTTTTTAAAGGAGCTTTAAATGAACAAAAAGAATATTCTGCTTCCGGTAGTGATAGCTATCGCGGCGGCTTTAATATACTATTTTGTGCTTTATATGGCGCAGGGTAAGATTAAGGAAACTTCCAAAATGGAAAAGGTCGCGGTTGCGGCCGTTGATTTGCCGGAAGGCAGAATCATTACTAGGAGCAATATCAGGGAAGTTGAAATCCCCACGGCTTATATACAGAAAGACGCCTATGTAATTTCCAGAGGCGCAAATATAGCCGAAATTGAAAATTTGGTTACCAAAGTCGCCATAGCAAGGGGCAATCAGATAACAAAACCCTCCATTACCAGTTTAAGCCCGGAATCCGGCATCAGTCTTAAAGTAATGCCTTCTTACAGGGCGTTCATCCTGCCGGTTGACAGCAATGTTTCCAGCTTGATTAAGCCCGGCGATAAAGTTGACATACTGCTTACTTTTGACGCTATGATTAAAAGCGGCGGCAAAGAAAAAATGACGGCCACGATTTTGCAGGATATCCCGGTGCTCGGTGTAGGCAGCAATTTGGGCCAAGGATTGGATTCAGCCTCAAGGGCGGCCAATGCCGAAAGGGAAGCCAACAATGCGGCATTTTCCGACAGAGCGGTGCTCAGCTTGTCAGTGTCCCCACCGGAAGCGCAGTATTTGGCTTTGGCTCAGGAAGAAGGCGTTATTACGGTTATCGTAAGGTCTAACGGCGATACTAAAGTATTACCGATAGAAATTTCCAGCTTCTCTAAACTGTTTAGCTAAAGGGATTTAAAATTATTTAAGGAAATTAAAACTATATGAAAAATAAAAAACATGTTTTAAAAGCTTTAACCTTACTGTTGGCTTTGGGCGCGCTTGCCGTAAGCGCCCACGCCAAGAAGACGGAACTTGTGGCCGTCAGCGCGGATATCGTTGAAATCAGCGGTTCTTTAACGACTTCGAAAGGCTTTGCCTGGAACCAGCTGTTGGATTTCAGCGAAAGCGAAATACCGGGCATATTTTCAATAGGCGAGTTTGAAAGAAAATCTTTGCTTAACACCCGTTTGAAACTCATGGAAAACGAAGGCAAAGCGCAGATCCTTTCCAACCCCAAGGTTATTGCTCGTTCCAATACCAGCGCTAACTTCTCCGCGGGCGGTCAAATCCCGTACCCGGTTGTAAGCGACAGGAACGTCGGCACCGAAATGAAGGAATACGGCGTCAAGCTGGACGTAATGCCGACGATTATCCCCGAAAGGAACAATATCATAGTAGTACAGTTGGAAATCGAACTTTCCAACCCGGATTATTCCCGCTCATTGACGATTAACGGTTCCACGGTGCCTTCCATGACCAAAAGGTTTTTACGTTCGGAAGTGGAACTCAGCAGCGGTGAAACTTTGGTTATCGGCGGCCTTAAAAGCAGCACCAGAAGCGTAGCCGAAGACAGAGTGCCTATACTCGGCAAAATCCCTTTGATAGGTTTGCTTTTTAAGAATAAAGACATTACGGAAGAACAGAGATCCCTCTTCTTATTCATTACGGTAGAAATCGTGGAGTAACTTTATGGAAGATACGCAGGCTTTATCCGGCACACCCAGAGTAATAGCTTTTACGGGGCCTAAAGAGGGCGTCGGTAAGACGACTCTTGTGCTAAATTTGGCGATAGCTTGGGCCGAAATGCAAAAAAGGCCTGTGCTTATAGTTCCGCTTGATCCTTTGGCCAGGCAGGAACACGGGTTTTATTTGGGCATCAGAAAGCCTGTTACCGTGGCCGATCTCGTACGCGCTTTAGGTTCCGGCGCGATAGCCATAGCCGGCGGTCTTTTAAGAGGTAAAGTTTCCATGACGCAGGTGGGCGTCGGCGTACTGCCGCTCGGTTCCACCAGGCAGGAGGTTTCTTTAATATCTCCCAAAATCCTGTTGCCGATGCTTTCCAGGCTTCAGCAGACTTTTGATATTTTCCTTGATGTGGATTCCAGCTTTCCTATGGAATCTTTCGCCTTTGATATTGCCGACAAAATCTTCTGGGTTACAAACTGCACCCGCTCCCATTTAAACACCGCGGTTGCCATGTTTACCGATTTTAAGGAAATGCACTTCCCTATTGACCGCATAGAAATAATCTGCAACCAGTATAACTTGCCCGGCGCGATAGATCACGAGGAAGTAAACCAATTTTTTATAAAATTAGGCCGCGAACCGATAGTATATCTTACTTGGGAAGAAAGCGTATTTGAATCTTCCAATAAGAGGGAAATAGAAATATTGGTCAACCGCAGTTCCCTTTGGGTTCAGGAAGGGCTTAAACCGATTTTAAAAGTTATTGAAGATACACCGGCCGGCGAAAAGAACTGGTCCACGGTGGTGCCCGACAGCGAATTCGTGTCCGCTTCCAAAAATATTTGGGAGGCCGCCACGGCCTTAAGCGGCGTTGCGAAAGGGCCCAATCATATAGACGGCGGGGATTCCGATCTTTCTTACTGGGATTCTTTAAAACAGCAGGTTCATAAAGACGTAATCAAAACTTTGGAAGTTGAACGTATCGTCATCAGCGAAGAAGGCAGCCAAAACGAGCAGACCAGAAAGCGCGTTTCGGTAATTATTGACGAAGTTCTGCGTAAAAAGGCCAATGTCCAACTTTCAAGGGATCAAAAAGTCAGATTTATCAACGAACTTTTGGACGAAATTTTGGGCCTCGGCCCTTTGGAAGCTTTGATGAGGGACCCGTCCGTTACCGAAATCATGGTAAACGCCTATGATAAAATCTTCATAGAGCAGAAAGGTAAACTTACCCTTACAAGGTATAAATTCCGCAACAATGACCAAGTCGTACAAGTCATTAAAAGGATTGTGGCCCCGCTCGGCAGGCGTATTGACGAATCCGTCCCGCTGGTCGACGCAAGGCTTAAAGACGGTTCCCGTGTAAACGCGATTATCGCGCCTTTGGCGGTTTCCGGGCCTTCGCTCACGATAAGGCGTTTCTCCCAAAAGCCGTTCGGACCGGAAGATTATTACCGCTTCGGCACTATTGACAGGCCGACGATGTACTTCCTTGAGTGCTGTGTAAAACTCAGAAAGAACATTATTATTTGCGGCGGTACAGGTACAGGTAAAACAACATTTTTAAACGCTCTTTCCAGCTATATTCCGGAAAACGAGCGTATCGTAACCGTGGAAGACACCGCGGAGTTAAGACTTCAGCAGGAACACTGGGTTTCTTTGGAAAGCAGGCCGGCCAACATTGAAGGCAAAGGCGAAATAACCATTAAAGATCTTGTTAAGAACTGTCTGCGTATGAGGCCGGACAGAATCGTAGTCGGTGAGTGCCGCGGCTCGGAAGCTTTGGACATGTTGCAAGCCATGAACACCGGCCACGAAGGTTCTTTGGCCACGATTCACGCCAATACTCCGCGCGACGGTTTAACCCGTCTTGAAGCAATGTGTATGATGGCCAGTGCGGATTTGCCGATTTGGGCTATCAGGGAAATGATTTCCTCCGCCGTGAACATGATAGTTCAGCTTTCAAGGTTCTCTGACGGAAGCAGAAAGGTTACTTACGTAACGGAAATTTGCGGGCAGAAAGACAACGCAATACAAAGCAAGGATTTGTTCCGCTATATCCAAACCGGCGTAAACAAAGAAGGGAAAGTGGAAGGCGTTTTCGCCGCGACGGGCGAACTGCCTACATTCTTCCACGAGTTTAAAGCCAAAGGCATTGACGTGCCCAAGGAAACTTTTGACCGCCCGGATACTTCGGTCCGCAAGGAAGAAGCGGCGGCTTAAGGATTACAATATGAAATTGCTCAGAAATATTTTTATAGCTTTGTCGGTCTTGGCTGCGGGTGTTTCGCAATCATACGCTCAGCGCGTATTTACGGAAAACCAAAGCGAAAGGATAGCCTGCGCCAAAGAAAGGCTTTACGCAATTTATACTTTCTTGGACGCTTCAAAACCGAGCGACCAAAAAAAATACGAACCTGCCGCCTGCGGTACCGGCGCCAAAGGCGTGAATATGCCTAAATATCTGGAAAAGATACTGCCTGAAATGGATATGAGAAGATTATGGCAGGTTTCCGGCGAAGGCAGCGGTACGGAATTTTACAGCGAAGCCGAAATTTGGCGTCAGCCGATAGGCTTGGTGTTCAACTTTTTGGAACTGATGGAACAAATCAACAGCGGCAGCGCGTATACCACTACCGAAACGGTTGAAAGAATTACAAGATTTAAAACCCAAATGATGGTTTATATCGACAGGCTTAAAAGCAGACCTTCAAACTATGAACTGCGCACAAGTATGGAAGGCCGCGGCCGCTCGATAATCGCCACTTTGGATTTGATTGATTCCGAAATGGGCAGCGTATTGGAATCGTTTAAAGTTTCTCCAAGATTGTGGCGTTCCAAATTCAGGAAAGCCGTTATGGGCATAACGACGCTTTCAAACAGCCTTTACGGTGATATTGTTACGGTTAATCCGCGCTTAATGCCGCTGGAACTTTCCATGGAAGACAATAAAAAGAGTTCTTCCGATATTTACAGGGCCCAGCGCGACAGAAAATTAAAGGCCGACAACAGCCTTATGATAACCGTTTTTATGCTTATGGGCACTTTGGCCGTTTTTATCAGCGGGTATATGCTGATTTCGGATAAAAACGACCAGCTCGCCAAAGCCATCGGCCAGTATATGCAGAAAAGTTCCGTTTGGGCCGACGACTTCAGCAGACAGTTTTTGGATATTAACGTAAAATACATAGTCTTGGGCACTTTATTGCTGTTCTGTGTAATCGGTGCGATATTCGGCGCCGGCGCTGGCGGTTTTACGGGAGTCTTGCTCTTTGCGGTATTTTTCGCCATGGGCCTTACCTTCGGGCTTAAAATGCCGGGTATAGTTTTAAATATCCTTAAAAAACGCCGCGGCGAAAAAATAAACGCCCAGCTTATGGATGCTTTGATTTTGCTTTCCAACTCCCTTAAATCGGGTATGGATATCGTACAGGGTTTTGATATGGTTTCAAGGGATTTAAGGCCGCCTATATCAGATGAGTTTTCTTTGGTAATCAAAAACTATAAATTGGGCTCTCCTTTTGAGAAAGCTCTTGAAGGCATGGAAGACCGCGTGGACTCAAGGCTGCTTTCCTATATGGTTAAAGCAATAGTTTTGCAGCGTCAGGTCGGCGGTAATTTGACGAAGATTTTTGAACGCATCGTGGAGAACATCAGGGAAGAAAGCAAGCTGGAAGAAAAGCTGCAGGCCATGACGGCCCAGCAGAGAATACAGGCCATAGTCGTCGGCGTAATGCCTTGGGTTATGGTCGGCGTAATGTTCGTGTTCCAGCCCGACATTATGGTAAGCTTTTACACCTCTACGGTGGGTATTATAGTACTGGCCTTCTGTATATTCTGGATCGGCGTCGGTATTAAACTGGTAAACAAATTAGGGGAGATAAAGGTATAATTATGAACATGGGTACATATACGGTAATTATGCTTATTGTGGCTTTGTTCGGCTCCATAGCCGTGATGGTGGCCGTCTTGAGGCTGCTTTCTCCGGCGGAGGAAAAGACCAACATCGCCGACTTGGAGGCCAAGCAAATAAAGTCCACCTCCAGCTTCGCGAGGCTGCACCCTCAGGAGAGGTTTATAGACAGGGTCGCCTTGTTTACCCTTAACACTTTTAAACTGCAAAAGCCGCTGGAAGAAATTTGCATGCTTATGGGAAGCCCGGCAAAGCCTCAGCCGGTTGATATTTTGTATTATAAAATATATTGCGCGATAGGCCTTCCTATTTTGCTTATGCTGGTGTTTAAATCGCCTATACTTATAGTAACCGCGCCTTTGGGCTTTTATCTGCCGGATTTGAAATATAAGGGCGAGATACAAAAGCGTCAGCAGGAAATGCTGGGCAACTTCGCCACTACGGTGGACTTGACGGCCCTGATTATTGAATCCGGTTTGGATTACATGACAGCTTTTGAAAGGATTATAAAAATAGCCAAACAGAAAACTTTGCTTGAAGTTGAGATTGAAAAAACTTTAAATGAAACCAAGCTCGGTTATTCCCGCCGCGAAGCTTTGGAAAGACTGGCGGCGCGTACGGGCGTTCAGGATATACGTTCTTTCGTCGGGTTGATAGTACAATCGGACGAATTGGGTACGAGCTTGGTAGAACTGCTTAGGAACTTCTCCACGGACTTAAGATTCAGAAGGCTTAACAAAGCGGAGAAACTTGCGGCGCAGGCTTCCACCAAAATGTTAATACCGCTGTTTATTTTCATTTTTCCGGTGGTGTTCATTTTGATTATTGCGCCTATGGTGGCTGATTTTATGACGGGCGGTATGCCCTTTTAAGAGGAAAAATTTATGAAAAAATTATTATTTATTATACCTTTGGCGCTTACGGCGCTCAGTCTTAACGCGGCAGACAGGCCCATGAGGGAAAAGGGCAAGGAAGCCGGCATGCTGCTGGACTTGCAGAAGATATCGCTGGGCACGATTTCAAACGTCGAGCAGAAAAAGCAATATCTTTCCACCGTCCAGCTTGAAAAACAGCGCATTCAGAATTACACGCTGAGAATGGTCTATGAAAATGCATATGACCTTTACCGCCGCGGGGACTATCAGCGCGCACATGAACTTGCCAACGTGATTTTGAGCATAGATCCCAGCCTTACCAAAGCGCAGACTTTATCCAAAGAAGCCGGGCGCATGGCCACTTACGGCACCCTTTCGGAAGACGAAATCGTCAATATGAAGTATGAAGAAGGTATAAACCTTTATAAACACGGCAGATTGGTTGAGGCTCAAAGCAAATTTGAAGAAATTTTAGTTCTTCGTCCGGCCGATTCCAAAGCGAAAGACTGGGTAAAACGCATTGACAACGAAATCGCCGAAGAACATACCCGCCGCGGCTATTACGCTTATAAAAACGGCGATTACAATGAAGCTTTAAACCAATGGTACAGCGTACTCATAATAAAGAAAGAAGACGCCGGCCTTACGGCGAAAATAGCGGAAGTCGAAGCCGAAATGAAAAGGGAAGAAAATCAGAAAACTTTAAACAAAGCTTTCAGCTTGTATTCCCAGGGAAAACTTATACCCGCTTACAGAGAATTTGAAAAATCTTTGGAGATACAGCCCGGCGAACAGCAGACGCAGAAGTTTACCATGCAGCTTAAAGAAGAAATCGCCAAAGGCTATTTTGAAGCCGGAAACAAAGCTTACAGCAACAAAAAGTACAATACGGCCGTGGCAAATTGGAAAGAAGCCAAAAACTGGGGCTATAACCAAAATGACGTCGCCATGAACATCAAAAGCGCGGAAGCCGCCAAATTGAGAGCCGCTCAGGCAAAGAGGGAAGCCGCAAATAAACCTGCTCCCGCTGCTCCGGCGACTCAGCCCGATTCCGTGCCGGTGCCGGTTCCACAGCCGATACAGACCAACCTTCTTGAGGGTGAAGACAGTGCGGCCACTCCTATAACGCCGCAGCCTTCCGCTCCGCAGGATGTGGGCGAAAATGACTTCCCTACGGCTAATTTGACGGGAAATCAAACCATGATTTCGGAAGACGCAAGGCAGGCCTCCAACGCCAGGTATATTGTCGGTTCAAAATATTATGCCGAGGGCGATTGGGTAAGAGCAAAGGCGGAGTTCCAAGCGGCCTTGCAGCTTAATCCCGAAAACTCCGAAGCGGCTTTGGCTTTAAAGAGGATTGACGCCAAAGTAAACAGCGGTTCGGCGTTGTAGGGGCTGATATGATTAAGAAAATAAGCATACGTTGGTTTTTATGGTTTGCGCTTGTGGCGGGATATGCCCTTATTTTAGGAGCTTTGCTGTACTTTAATTTGTTCAAGCGCGTTTTTGACGCCAATTTGCAGGATCACATAATCAATATCGTAAGGACGAACGCCAATGTGCTTATTGACGGGCTTGTTGCGCGCGATCTTATAACGATACCGGAGATTGATCTTATCTCCTCTTGGCCGCGCCATGATCCCAGGATTTCCAATATCGTTTATTTTAACGGGAACGGCAAGATAAGATGGCATAAAGATACGGAAAAAATAAATAAATCTTTGGCTGAGTATCACCGCGGAGGTTTCTTGGATACGGACGCCGTACTCGAGGCCCTTAATATGGGGATATACAGAGTGGCTTTGAAGAATGACGGTTCCGCTTACGATATAGCCGTTCCGCTTAAGGCCAAAGACGGAAAAGTCGCCGGCGTAATAAGTTTTGACGTATCCAGAGATGACGTTAAAAAGGAAATCAACAACGCTTTGGTAAATTATTTGGCGGGTTCGGTGCTGATATTTATACTCATGGGTATAGTTCTGTATATCTTTGTGATAAAGAACGTAACGCGCCCGATAGTGGCTTTAACCGACAGTATTGAAAATATTTCGACAAAAAGTTTCCAGCTTGATTTTATGGAACGCAGCGACGAAGTCGGCGAACTTGCAAGAGCTGTGCAGAACTTTTTGAGCAAGGTTAAAAAGGAGCTTGAAGAAAGGGGTTACACCTTCCGGAGCGAGTCCGACTGCGAACTTCTTCTCCCGCTTTACCATGAGTACGGGACGGAAATGTTCAAAATGCTCGACGCGGAGTTTGCGATGATAATCTACGACGGCAAAACGCAGCAGCTCATCGCGGCGCGCGACCCCATCGGCATACGCCCGCTT
>OQVQ01000706.1_pt1 | contig 14938 bp, 12 predicted proteins | sample 1691491 | NCBI WGS metagenome assembly OQVQ01 (sample SAMN03418252, study PRJEB22391) | human gut metagenome | biome: human-gut; feature: organic feature; material: feces | host: Homo sapiens | place: Tanzania | collected 2013-01
CCCGCATTTTGTCTAGTGCGCAACCTTGAGTTCTATAAAATTTGTTGAAAAATCTGTGACAACTTCTGCCTTGGCTAAAATTTAATAGTGCCAGGGCTGAAAAGTTATTTTTTTTCAATCTTCTTATTAAAAAGTTTCATCTGCAAGAGCGGATTGAAGACGGAATCATTTGAGTGCCAGCGTTTTTTTTCGCGGTTAAAAATTTTATCAGCGCGGGAAAGGCCTTCATTTGTAAACTCCGGCGCTTCCTGTGTTCCCAAAGCCGGTTTTCTGAACGCCGGGTTGGATTCCGGACAAGTTCCAATAAAAGGCTCGTCCTTTGCAATATCCGGCGAAATCATTTCGTAATTTCCAGAGTTGTTCCAATACATATAGCCGTGGTCAACTGAATCACGCACGCCAAATATTTCCTTTAAAACATATTCTTTGCCGTAATACTGCCGGTCGTAGCTTACGTTCAGGTAAAAAGCCTGAACCCACGGTCGTACTACAACACGGTTTCGGGCCAGAACTGAATTTCTGTAAGTTCCATAATAATAAATTCTGTAGACACGGTCTTCCGCCGGCGGAAAATTCATAAAAGCGTTTTCAAAGTGGCTTGGATAAAACATAGGGCCGATTACATCAACATACTCAGCCATCATCTCCACATCCTGTCCGGTCCGGGTGCCGCTTCTATACCAGCCGTTCGCGCCATAAATATCAATTCCAATCGGAGCGTTTATATTTTCGCGGGCATACTTCAGGAACGAAACCAACGCGCTTTCCTTATCCATGCCCTCACTCTTCCAGCGGTAGCTTGCCTGACGCAAATTATAGCCATCCGTAGGAAACCTGATATAGTCAAACTGAATTTCATCAAATCCGCGGGCAATAAGTTCCTTTGCAATCGCAACATTATATTCCCAAACTTCCGGGCAATACGGATCAACCCAGTTTTCGTCATAGTAAACAGGATTTTTTCCAGCCACTTCACCGGTTTCCTCATCCACAATATCTTCATATTCTTTTATGCCGACCCACGGCGATTTTGTATTGTAATTCCAGACCGCATATTTTGAACCGCCGAATTTCGCAAGATTCCGGTCTTTAAAAACTACTATCCTGGCAATCAGATATGTATTGTCTTTTTTAAATTCTTCTACAAAATGGTCAAGATCGACCGCATACTGAGTAACCTTTCCCTTTGACTTTACAAGCTCGTCTTTAGTGTCATAACGAAGAAGTCCATAATCATCTTTCATATCTATAACAAAACTGTTAAGATTGTTGTCCTTTATTATTTTTTTAAATTTATCAATTCCTGTCTGAAGCCTGCACTGATACGCCGAGACATAAATGCTTTTTTGACCAAGCGCTTTTTTTCCGTACTGAGAATTTATTGTGCCCGGATACAAAAGCCATAGCTCATTCAGAAGAATTCCCCGTTTCAATCCGCTACGATTGTACGGAATCCATGCAGAATTCACGCTGCCCGGAACACAGGCAAAACTTTTTTTCCATTCAGCGAGTTTTCCCGGAATGCCAGGATTTGTATAATCCTCAAGGTTTAATGCTCCAAGGGTTTCATTTTTTGAATAAACAAGTTTATTGCCTGCAACTGCAAGTCCGTCAATGGTTTCAGCAGGTTCTTCGCCTTTATAAATAAGTTCGCCCTGACGGTTCGGCCAGTCAAATTTATAAATGCGCGGAATAAAACTCTGGCTCAAATAAATATCAACATAAGAAGTTCCGTATTCATCCTGAACAAGAACCGGAAGAATATCCGCAATTTCGTCAGGGCTCGTAAGGCTCGGCATCATCTCAAAACCTTTTGCCACATCAATCCACACAGGACGGGCGGCATCCGGCTTTATATAGGAAAGGCCAAAAATGGGATGGCTCATAAAAACAACAAGCTCTGTCCCTGTAGAACCATCGCTAAGCGTAACCGGCATTGAGCCGACCGCACATGCCTTTACACCTGGCGTAGCCATGCTCATTGAACCAAGATTTTTCCAGTTCCGTCCGCCGTCCCGCGACAAATAAACGGAATCTTTTGTGGCTGTAACAAGCTGCTGCGGATTCAAGGGATTTGCGCACAAATCTTTTAATGTCTGAACCCGGGTTTCAAATTCAGTATTTTGTCCGTCATAATTTTTTATTGTAGACAGCGGCAAGCCGGAATTTCTGTATTCAAAAATCTCAAGGTCGGAACTAAAAAGAATTCCCTTGCTGGTGTGGAAATACCAGTTTTCAATTATTTTTCCATCTTCGGAAGGAATTTCCGTGCGCACAATCTGTTCAACAGAGCCTTCGGTCCAAACCGGAAAAAATGAGTTTCCTCTCGAAAGCTTAAAAAGACCCTTGCTCGTTCCTACAATAAAAATTCTGGATTCACCGTTCGGAGAAACTTCTTCCGCCGCTTTTGATTTTTCCTGCATTTTATACAAAGGTTTCGCCTGTTTTGCGCATAACGCTGTTAAAACAAAAAAAGATGCCATAAAACAAAATACGTATTTTTTCATACATAGTTCATCGGCTGTTCCGCCCTTCGCTAACGCTCACCGTCCTCGGCTGCCATTCGGGCATCCTGCGGTCGGCAAGGGGCTCCATAGCCTCACGCTTAAAACACTTGATTTTCGACTATTTCGGAGTTATACTCCAAATTAGTCGGGCTACACAAAAGGGGGCTTTGTGTATATAAACCGTCACATTCTGCCATATTTGCACAGAATGAAAAAACAGTTCAGAGTTCTCTTAATTACCGGTTCCCGTCAAGTCGGAAAATCTACTTTGCTAAAAGAAAAACTTCTCCCGGATTATGGATATGTTACCCTAGATGATTTTACAGAACTTGGATTAGCACAAAAAGATCCAGCTCTGTTTTTCAAAAATCATCCGCTTCCTGTTATTGTTGGCGAAGTACAGCGAGCCCCAGACCTGTTTTTGCAAATAAAGCTTCTTGCAGACGGCACGAAAAATAAAGGACAATTAATTCTTACCGGGTCACAAAGCTACAGGCTCTTGAGTAAAGCGGCAGATTCTTTGGCAGGCCGTGTTTGCATCATCAATATGACATCTCTTTCGCTTAGAGAAAAATACGAAATTGATTTTAACACAGAATTCTTACCGACATCTGAATACATCGAATCTCGAAAACAAAAAATAAAGCCATATAAAAACTTATGGAATCATATATGGCGTGGAAGTATGCCGGAGCTGGCAGATGAGTCAATCGAATGGGAACCATTTTACCGCTCGTACATAAGGACATATCTTGACCGCGATGTGGCGGATATAATAAGCCAGAAAAATCTGGTAAAGTTCCATAACTTTATGCAGTGCCTTGCAGCTCGGGTTGGAGAACTGTTTAACGCAGATTCCATCGCCCGTGATGTTGGCGTTACAAGCAAAACAATTTCCGAATGGACAAGCATCCTTGAATCTTCCGGTGTAATCCGTCTTTTGCAGCCTTATGAAAAAAATGTATCCAACAGAGCCGTAAAAACTCCAAAAGTCTTCTTTATGGATACAGGCTTGGTCTGCTTTTTAGTAGGCTGGTCTTCTGCAAGTGTAGCAATGAACGGCGCAATGTCGGGGAGTCTTTTTGAAAACTTTGTTGTAAGCGAAGTAATCAAATCATATTACAACGCCGGCCACGAAACCGAAAAAATCTATTTTTACCGCGACAAAGACAAAAAAGAAATAGATTTGATAATCGAAAAAGACAATATCCTCTACCCAATCGAAATCAAAAAATCAGCCCGTCCAACAATAGACATGGCAAAGCATTTCTCTGTCCTGTCTAAAATCGCTGGAGTTTCTGTTGGTCAGGGCTGCATTATTTGCCAGTGCGATAATCCTCTGTATTTGAGCAATGAAGTTATTTCGCTGCCGGTTGAGTATGTGTGAGGAGGAATGGGGTGGAAGAGTGGAAAGAATGTAGACTAAAAGATATCGTTGAAATCAATCCAACAGAATCTCTAAAAAAAGGAACTGTTGCAAAAAAGATAGGCATGGATGTCCTTCAACCATATTGTCGAGCTATTCCATCCTTCTCATTCGAGCCATACACAGGCGGAACAAAATTTAAAAATGGCGATACGATAATGGCTCGTATTACTCCTTGTCTTGAAAATGGAAAAACTGCAATGGTTAATATCCTTGATGATAATGAAATAGGATTTGGTTCTACAGAATATATCGTATTCCGAGCAAAGAATAATATCACAGATCCATATTTTATTTATTACTTAGTAACCAGCGATTGCATAAGAAATCCAGCAATAAAATCAATGGTAGGTTCTTCTGGGCGCCAAAGAGTTCAAACTGACGTTGTTGCAAATCTATCAATAAATCTTCCCCCTCTCCCCACCCAGCAAAAAATCGCCGCCATCCTCTCATTCCTCGATGACAAAATCGAACTGAACAACAAAATAAACACCAATCTCGAACAGCAAGCTCAGGCCCTCTTCAAAAACTGGTTTGTAGACTTCGAACCATTTGGTGGTAAAATGCCGGAGGGGTGGAAAATGGGAAAATTGTCAGATATTGAAGATTATTTAAATGGATTAGCAATGCAAAAATTCCGTCCCCTAGAAGATGAAGAAGGTTTACCAGTTTTAAAGATTAAGGAACTTCGCCAAGGCTGTTATGATGAAAGCTCCGAATTATGTTCACCGTTAAAAGTAAAACCAGAATACATCATACATGATGGAGATGTTATTTTTTCGTGGTCAGGAAGCCTTTTAGTTGACATTTGGTGTGGTGGAACTTGCGGTCTAAACCAACACCTTTTCAAAGTTACATCACAAACTTATGAAAAATGGTTTTATTACCTTTGGACAAAACATCATCTGGACAAATTCATTTTCCTCGCTGCCGACAAAGCTACAACAATGGGACATATAAAGAGAGAAGAACTAGATAAAGCAGAGGTTGTTATTCCGGATGATAAAACTTATCAAAATCTAACTTCCGTGATAAAACCATTCATAGATGAAATAATAAATAATCGTATTGAAAATCGAAAACTATCTCAAATTAGGGATGGGTTATTACCAAAGTTGATGAATGGGGAGATTTTTATATGATGAAAATTTTAAGGTATGATAAAAAAGAAGTAAATGGTTGCGAGATCAATTACTTACAAATTCAAATATCTGATATAGAAGAACATGCGAATGAACTTATAAAAACTATAACAGAAAGTTCATGGATAGAAAAATTAGATGACTATAGTAAAATCAATTATCAAAATAAAGTAAAACAGACTTCATTAGCTTTAGTAGAAATCTTTAGAAATCCCATCGTAAATAACAACCTTGCAGAAAATTTTGGTGAATATGTTATTTCTTTAGATGCAGGAAAGTCTCTTGAGGAACAATTAAATCATATTATTTTTCCCATATCTGAATTATGGAAAGAAAAAGTATTAGGCAATCATGGTTTTGATTTTCATACAGAAACACCAACTAAATTATTAAATTTTGGGGAAGCCAAATATAGATCATCTGGAAATGCTTATTCGGCTGCTGCAGAACAGATAAATCGCTTTATAGAACCTAATATAAGAAAAGATCAAGGTGATATTAATGATTTACATTCTCTTGGAGCGTCTAAAGAGTCATTGGATAATCTAGTAAATGATATAAGAGCATTTACACTTGCTTATTCGGTAAATTCAAAAGATCAAGATAAAATTGAAAAAAATGTTTTTGAAAATGATGAGGTAAAAAAACTAATTGAAGCTAAAATGCCTTTATTTTTTATTGGAGTCCAAATCCTATGATATTTGATATTTTAAATAATCCAGAAAAAATAGAAAATGACTTACAGCAAATTTTATTGGATTTACATGAACATGGTCCTATAAATCAGGAAAATCTGGAAAAGCTAGCTTTATATAAATATTTTGCATCGGATGTATTCAAAAAATACGAATCTGATTTAATGTATTTATTAGGATTATTCTATAAAACAGAAAAATCAGATTCATTATTATCTTTTGCATACTCGTTATTCAAAGATGAAATATATAAACAAACTAATAACTATTTTACACCTGTTCAAAATTCAATTTATTCAGAGATTGAAAACAATATTAACTATTCATTTTCTGCACCTACAAGTACAGGAAAATCGTTTTTATTTAGAGAATTATTAAAGAAATACAAAAACGATGTAGTTATAGTTGTTCCCTCAAGAGCATTAATCGCTGAATATATTGCAGTATTACGGAATACTTTCAAAGAAGATAAAAGTATTTTAATTCTAAGTTTTGTTGAAAATATAAACATATTAAAAACATCAAGAAGAATATTTGTATTAACACCAGAGCGATTACCAGAATTATATAAAAATAAATATTCATTTAAGGTTGATTTATTTTTATTTGATGAAGCACAAATTGCTGATGATAAAATTAGAGGAATCAATTTTGCGAATATTGTAAAACAAAGTGAGAAAAAATATCCCGATGCAAAAAAAGTCTTTGCACATCCTTTTATTGAAAATCCTGATGTTCAATTGGAAAAGTTAAATTTACAAGGATCTTCTCATAGTTTTAATCAAATGACTGTAGGAAAAATCTTTATACAGGAAAAACAGAAAGGTTATTATTTGTTCAATCCATATGACGAAAACTCTCATCTTTTAAGGAATCAGTATTTTTTTGATACAGATATAATTGAAAAGCTCTTGAGAGAACATAAAACAATACTTTTTTACGTTTCAAAAGCTTCAATTGTATCAAAACGAATTTTATCCGATTTCAAAAAGTATATTACACTATGTGAAGAAGTAAATAATCCTGAAGCATTAGAAATAATTGAAAAGATACAGAACTACATCGATGCAAAAGATGAACGCAATTCTTTTTTAGTATATATGTTAAAAAAAGGTATTGTTATACATCATGGTTCAATACCGTTAGACATAAGGTTTCTTCTCGAAAAATTTACCAATTTGGGATTTGCAAAAATCTGTTTTTCTACATCAACTTTATTACAAGGTGTAAATATGCCATTTGATGCTCTTTTTATAGATAATTTTAGATTCTATGGTAATAATAATGAGAAAAATTTAGGATTAAAAAATCTTATTGGACGAGCTGGAAGAACAACAAATAGTTATAATAATTTTGAGTATGGATTTATAGTAGTTAGAAATTCTAAAACATTTTCTGAGCGGTTAAAACAAAAATCCATGGTTGAATCAACTTCTGTTATAGAAAATAATGATCCTCAAATGGATGATTATTATTCAGAAACAAAAGATGCTGTGAAAGAAAATACCATAGATGCAGAATATAATGAACCTGAAACACGACTAAAAAGAATAACATCATCTGAGATTCAAAGAATTGTAGAACGACTAATTTTAATTTTATTTGAAAAAGAAATTATGAGAGAATATGGTAGTTTTTCTGAGAAAGAAAGAGGAGAGGTCAGATTATTATTCCGACATGTTTATGAAAAATACATTAATCGACAGTTACTGACAGGTGAAATTGATATTTTTAATACTGCTCTTATTATTTTATTATGGAGAATGCAAGGTAATTCTTTCAAAAAAATTTTAAACTTAAGATATGCGTTAATTGCACATGGGAGTGAAATCAGGAACATAATTAAATTATTTGATAATGGACAAATATCAAGGGAGGAAGAGCAAAGATTTTTAGAAGGAATAGCTATTGAATATACTCCAATTCCACAAACTCTTCCAAATAAATCATTACAACGAAAAGGACCTTCGTCCTTTGGATGGGCTACAGCCTATTCATTCGATTATGACAGTTTAGTTTATGATACATACGATTATCTTGATAAAGTTGTTGAATTTTCATTGATAAATCCATTTACAATTGTGTTTCAGAAATATTTTGAAGAAACTGGAAATATAAAAGCTGAACGTATGATTTCATATTTAAAATATGGTTCAATCGATAAAACTAAAATTTATTTACAAAAATATGGATTCTCGTATGACCAAATTGATTTATTAGGAGATTCTGTAATTTCAGTTGATGAGAATCATATTATATTTGATGAGAACAAAATAAAAAATGTTAAGGATCCAATAACGATGGAATTAGTTAGTAGATATATATAAATTCTAGCAGGCGTTGCGGGCGGCGTTTGAGCCCGCAGAAGGGGTAGCGGAAAACGCCGAAGTCGGTTGGAGCGAGGGGAATTTTTTCCCCTCCTCTTAATAAAATAAGAGTAGGTACAATAATGCCAATAGACAAAAAAAAGTGAAATCATGATTTTTAAGACTGCGGACGAAAAGATTTCTATTGATGTTCGTTTTGAAGGCGAAACATTTTGGTTTATTCAAGCACAGATGGTGAATTTTTATGAATCGAACAAGGAAAATGTAAGCGAACATATAAAGCATGTTTCTGAAGAAGAACTTATTGAAGTATTTTCACAAATCTAAAAAAAAATATTTTGAAAAATTTTTTAATTTCACTGCCATCAACAGAGACATTATCAAAGTTTCAGAATATAATTAGACCGATATTCGAAAAAGTGTTAGCCACACAACGAGAAATCAAACAACTTGAAACTCTCCGTGACACTTTGTTACCAAAATTGATGAATGGAGAAATTGGGGTTAATACTCAAAATTATAATAAATAAAAAATAATATTCGAAGGAGAATTATTATGAATATATTAAGATTTGATGATATTAGAGAAGACTTAATCAATTATTTTCGTTCAAAATCTATACTACCGATATTTGGCTCTGGATTTTCTTGTGGGGAAAAAGCAAAAAATGGAACTGTTCCTTCAGGAGAAACATTAAAAGAATACATGATTGATACTCTTTCTCATCACAAAGATTTTGCATCAGAAAAAGATTTAGCAGAATTAAAGAATAAACAGTTTTCTGAAGTTGCATCTTTCTTTGAAGACGATGATTATGTTTCAATATCAGACAGACGAAAATATTATGAAAATAATTTTACTGATGTAAAATTATCAGAAGAAAAAAAACAAATATTGGAAATAGATTGGGATTATATTTATACATTAAATATAGATGATGCAATCGAAAATAATTCTTTGTATAAGAAAACTATCATTTCAAATCGGAAACCTTTTCAAGATATATTTGATGATAAGAAATTAATAAAACTTCATGGTGATGCATACGATTTCATAACATATGAAGATAGTTCTTGTAAAATTTTCACTAGAAAAGACTATGCTCTTAGCATAAAAACAAATGCAAATCTTCTTTCAAGACTTGAGCATGATCTTGCAAATCAAAATGTATTATATATTGGTTGTAGCTTAGATGACGAATTTGATTTATTAACTGTATCAAATTTACCAAAAGAATCAAATAAGATGGTCCGTAAAATTATTTTCTCTTTATATAAACCAAATGTATTCCAAAAACAGAAATACAAAAATTTTAACATTACAGATGTCATTGTATTAACATCATATGATGAATTATACAAAGAACTTTATAATATTTGGATTGAATCTAGAAAAATTCAACAGAATGAATTAATACAGTTCTGTAATTTGACAACATCTAAATTAACTCAAACCGATGATAATGGTGCATATTTTTATTATGGTAAATCTCTATTAGATGTAAAGAATAACCATATCACATTTCCTTTCTATTTCATTGAACGCGAATTAATTAAAGAAATTGAAAATTCTCTTGTTGATAATAACATTCTCTTAATTGAAGGAAGTGCTCTATCTGGCAAATCATATTTGTTGGCAGGTTTGTACGAATATGAAAAGAAATCAAAAGTATACTTATTTGATTCTCGAAATAGAATAAGAGCTTCTTCTTTTGAAGCATTAATGAAAACTGAAAACAGCATTATTCTATTTGATATTGGATCATTAGAACGTAATCAATTTGATTATATTTTAAATTCTGTAGTTGCAATCCATAAGCAAAATTTGAAAATTATTGTTCTTTTAAGTTATGACAGAAGTGATATGTTTGGTTTGGTAAAACTTAAGATTATTAATGGAGAAATTGATAATAAATATATAAAAACTATAGGTATTAAAAAGAATTTTTCACATGGCGAAATTGAAACTATAAATGAATTATTACCAAAGGTTAATATTCCAGTTTTTTTTGACAGAAAAAGTATATTAGACAATGTGATTTCTATTCACAAAAAAATGAAAAAAGGAAAGTTTTATGATATTAAACTAAGGATAGATGATTATAAAGAACTTGTATCACTAATTATTCTTATCACTAAAGAAAGAATTTCAAAGCTAGATCAAATACGATTTGGCATTGAGATGGAATGTGCAGCTATCTGTAGTCGTTATCCTAAAGTTATAGAAGAAATAGAAACGATTCTTATTGAAAAAGATGCTGTAGATTTATCAAATTATAAGTATATTTTAAATGCTAAAGTATGGTTACAAACAGAATTAATAAATTTTGCTAGTAATGAAATTAACCATGAAATTATTATCGACGCATATCAATATATCGTTCAAAAAATTTTATTATTAAACAATGGATTTTTAGCTGGACGAGAAACTTACCGTGAATATATATTGTTCGATTCGATAAACAATATATTTGACAATGGCCATTTAGATAATTTACCGTTAATTCTGAATATTTATGAAAGACTGGATAAAGACTTAGCAAATGATTATCAATTTTTGCATCAATATGCAAAGGGGCTATTGATGTTAGCAAACAAAGAAGTTGCAAAAGATGAAACTGTAAAAATCCTTGAACAGGCTAGAACAAAAATTTATATTGCAGAATCTCTTGTAAAAAAAGTTATGGAAAATAAACAGTTAAATAATGAAGATACATATAGAAATTTGATTACGTTATATCGTATGAAATTTACAGAGAGTTTAATCCTTTGTAATATTTGTGAGATAAATGATTATAGTGATTTTGAATTAATAAATAATATTGTTAAAAACTTATATGATATATTTATAAAAATGAGTATAGACCTCTCTTTTATGCAAGGTGCTGATAGAAGTGCAAGGATAAGTAGATTTTTATCAAAGATTATTGGAAAAATTGAAAATAAAGATATAAAAACACAAATTAATGAAATTCTAACTTACTTAGTAAATTATTAAGCAGGCGTTGCGGGCGGCGTTTGAGCCCGCAGAAGGGGTAGCGGACAAGCCAACAAAGCGGAGAGAATCGGCACTGCTTGCAGGGGCGATTCGTAGAGCGACTTGGCTTGGGAGCGAGGGGGAAGGCTTTCCCCTCCTCTTTATAAAATACAAGGAGGTACAACAATGCCAACAGATACGAAAAGTGAAATCGTGATTTTTAAGACTGCGGACGAAAAGATTTCTGTTGATGTTCGTTTTGAAGGCGAAACTGTCTGGCTTACGCAGGCTCAGCTGGTGGATTTGTATGGCTCGAGCAAGGCAAATGTAAGCGAACATATAAAGCATATTTTTGAGGAAGAAGAGCTTGAAGAAGATTCAGTTGTTCGGAATTTCCGAACAACTGCGTCAGATGGAAAATCGTATCAGACAAAATATTACAACCTCGATATGATTATCTCCCTGGGCTACCGTATAAAGTCCAAGGTCGCAACACAGTTCCGTCAGTGGGCAACAAAGCGGCTGAATGAATACATCCGAAAAGGCTTTACGATGGACGATGAACGCCTAAAAGAAGCTGGCGGCGGAGACTATTGGAAAGAGCTTTTGGCTCGCATCCGTGATATTCGTTCTTCTGAAAAAGTAATGTATCGCCAGGTTTTGGATTTGTATGCTACAAGTGCTGATTATAATCCTAAGTCGGCTGAATCCCTTGCATTTTTTAAGATGGTGCAAAATAAACTTCACTATGCGGTAAATCGTCAGACCGCAGCCGAAATTATATACGACAGGGCTGACAGTGAAAAAGATTTTATGGGACTCACTTCGTTTAAAGGAGCAGATGTTACTTTAGAAGATGTTCGTATTGCCAAGAATTATCTTTCCGAAAAAGAACTTAAAAAACTGAATGCGCTTGTTTCAGCCTTTTTTGACATGGCAGAGTATCAGGCTGAAAATCACAACGTTATGCACATGAGCGATTATGTAGAACAACTTGACCGCACAATAAAATCTGTTGGAGAAGAAGTCCTGGAAGGTGCCGGAAAAATCAGCCACAAAAAAGCCATGGAAAAAGCAGAAGTTGAATATAGAAAGTATCAGGTAAAGACTCTTTCTTCCGTAGAAAAGGCGTATATTGAGACGCTTAAAGAATTGAAGAGGATTGAGGGGGAAAAAGAAATAGCAGGCGCTACGAAAAGGGTATTCCATGGATGAACTGGTTTCTGCTATGGGAAACAGTCTTTCTAAGATGTCGATTTCGAAATACGAAAAATGCCAGCTTACTCCTAACAGTTCTGAAATACAGAATTCGAAGAGTCGCTTGTTTCTTCAATAACAACTCCTTTCGTAAAATTTGGTAATTGACTTATATCAATACCTTTATTTTTTGCACAAGTCTTACCAAGAAAACTATTATTATATAAGATAGCTATATTTGTTTTTAATTTCCTACCACAATTTGAACAGCAAGTATTTTCATTTACAAAATCTATAGAATTCATATTTATCTCTCAAACAATTTTCTTACCACTCCATTACCAATCAGGTTTGTAAAAACGGTATATTTTTTGTTCTCAAAGCGAAGACGGCCTGCTGGTATTGCGGGGCTGATATGCTGTTCTTCTGCAAAATTCCTTATTGCAATTGGAGTGGAAGAAATTGTCAGGCCCGAAGTTTTCCAGATATTCATAGGTATTAACATTTCTTTTGCATATGTATCGGCTTCTCTTTCAATTGTTTTGCTCATTTCATTTGTAATATCATCAAAGTAAGCGGCATTGTTTTTTGACAGATGTTTTTTTACGTGTGCAAGTTCGTGGAAAAGTGTAAACCAGAAAGAGTCGAGGCGGTCATAGCGTAAGGTTAGAGCAATTAAGGGGCTACCATCTGGCATAAGCATTGAAGAACCATCAAGGTGTGATTTTTCAAGATGTTCTTCTATAATAAAATGGATGCCTACTTTATTTAACAATTCTTTTGCAAGCTTTGGACCTTGGTCAAAAACACTGAGCATTGCAAGGTGTGAAAAGAATTGTTCTGTAAGAACATCTTTATCCCATTTTGGCAGTTTTTCTGCGGCTGCAAGATTCATAACTCTTATTCGCCAGGCCATAAGAATGTCATCAAGATTTTCAGATTTTTTATTTTCTGACTTTCTGTTATAACAAAGAGCAACATCCTGAATATTGAAGTTTCCAATAAATTTAATTATCAGTTCTTCCTTTAATTCTTTTGCCTGAGACAGAGTTCCGTCAAAGAAGTTTGTAAACCAACCGCGTTTATACATTTCTGTAAATGGAAAGTTTATTCCATGTTCCATGATAGAAGAGTCTGGTAATTCTTTTCCAGATTCCTGAATAAGAACTTCTGCGGGAATTCCTAAACCTTCGTGAAGTTTGCGAATCATATTAAGGCTAAGAGCTCTTTTTCCGGATAATACTTCTGAAACTTTAGATTTACTTCCAATAAAGGGAATTAAATCTTTGCTTTTAAGTCCTTGCTGTTCCATGCGGAATTTTATTGCAGTCACAGGACTTGGAAGATCTATAGGGTATTTTTCTTCTTCGTAAATTTCTACAAGCTTTGTAAGGAGTTCCAGTTCGTCACCTGCTGGAGTTCCTGGTTCTGCTTCAAAAATTTCATCAATACGTTTGAGGATTTTTTCATAATCATCTTTTGTCTTTATAAGTTTAATATCGGTCATTAAATTTCCTCCACGTTTATACTGTCGTACTCTTTATGAGTTCCAACAAATCTAATGTATATGATTTTGAATTTGTAATTGATTTTGACAACCAGCCTGTATTTATTTCCACAGATATTAAATACAACTCGGCTACCCTTTAAGATACTGGCAGAACGGTGTTATTATTTCAACAGATAGGGTTCATTTTATAAACTGTGGAGATGTCCTGCCGATTCACCGCATAATGAAGCTTGTTCTGAACCATCTTAAAGAAAGCAATTGATTCTGACGATTTAGGATTATAGTCCACGCTAGTCGCGTACAAGTCCAGAACCTGGCGATACATCACTTTTTCAGAAGAATGGATATCTCGGATGCGGGCTAAAAGCTCTTTCCAATAATCACCGCCGCCAGCCTGCTTGAGCCGCTCATCGTCCATCGTAAAGCCTTTGCGGATGTATTTATTAAGCCGCTTAGTCGCCCACTGGCGGAATTGAGTACCTCTTAACGACTTTACTCTATAACCTACAGAGATAATTACATCAAGATTGTAGTAATTAGTCGGCTTAGTAGAAAAATCGGAATTTCCGATTTTTCTCACGGAACTTTCCTTTTCAAGCTCTCCTTCCTCAAAAATATTCAAGATATGTTCATTTATTGTTGAGCGGGACCTTTCAAACAAGGAGGCCATGTCATCTATTGTAAGCCAAACAGTTTCGCCCTCAAATCGGACATCAATAGAAACTTTTTCGTCTGAGGTCTTAAAAATTATGATTTCGCTTTTGTGTTGCGTAGGCACGTTAGTTCTCTTCATTTTCATTCTGCACTTTTGAGTTTTTCGGTTTTTGTTTTGTTTTTTTTGCTCCTGCAGTTGTAATTGAATTTGCAATTCTTTTTTCTTTTGAAATTAAGGTTGTGTAGAATCGCTCTTCTAAACCGTACAATATATTTTTTAAGTCCTCTTCATTAGAAATTTGAGCTTTTCCATTTTCTAATTTTAAATTTGGATAATAATCCTTTATGTAGTTGTATACCGCAAGTGTTGAGCCGACACAGTCGCCGTCCGGTCTCACATGACCGGAAACGGCAACTGATTGTGCATCCTTTAAAATAGAATCAATCTCTGTCATAATCAATCCTCTTTATTAATCCTCTTTGAGATTTTTTGTTACTTCATC
>OQVQ01000707.1_pt1 | contig 14921 bp, 10 predicted proteins | sample 1691491 | NCBI WGS metagenome assembly OQVQ01 (sample SAMN03418252, study PRJEB22391) | human gut metagenome | biome: human-gut; feature: organic feature; material: feces | host: Homo sapiens | place: Tanzania | collected 2013-01
CGCCCCAACAACAACGTTGTGACCAAGCTTAACCCAATTTGTCAACCTTTATATTTAACCGGCTGCACTTTTCACAATCTCTATCACAAATAGCCATAAATCCTCCTATTCATGTCTCCTCTAAGAAAAATTTCATTCTTCCTATTTTTAAATCCCAATCGCCTTGGTCTCCATCTCTATACTCAACTCTTCTTGGGTATAGGCTCGTTAATGTTAATAAATAAAAACGCTCTCCTACACTGCCACGTTTATCAATTTGTATCATTCTTTGTTGTAGGAATCTGGCATCTTTCCATTGTTCTGGCATATCCTCAATTACCATTCTGGCTAATAAATCTTCTAATATTGCATTGGTTTCTTGTCGACAAAGACCATGGCGTTTCTGTTGTCACTGATCGAGCTGATGTATCTGCCATACTCCCTGAGCACGTCGGCGATGATCTCATCCTTGCTGAGATATTGTATGTCGTTGCCCGTGCGACCGTCGGAATAGTAGGTCACGGGGATGTATTGTGTGCCGTTGTCGGCGTCAGGGGTGTTGTCCTCATCGACGAGATAGTCGGAGAGCACCCGCTTCTCTGCGGTCACGCCATAACGGAAGTTGCGTATCTGTACGTGCGGAACGGAGAGCTCAATGGAGAGCGGGCCGTTCTTGCCCTTGAGAATTTCTGACTGTATGCCATATTTCTCCAGTTCTGTTTGCAGTTCGCTGAACGCCGGCTCCACCTTTTCGAGGAAGAAGCGGCGGATGTCCTCTTTCTGTGAGAAGGTGACGATCTGCTCCAACCGCTTGCGCCAGTGGGCACCATCCCAGTTTCGGCTGCCATAGGGCAGGTGGATGGGGTTGTAGAACTCGTCGGTGCGCAGGGCTTTGAGCAGACAGAAGCACAGAAGCAGGAGAATGAGACCGAAGGGCAAGGCCGAGATCAGCGTCATCGTCTGCAGGGAGTTGAGCCCGCCGGCATAGACCAGCGTCATGGTGATCACTGCCATCAGCAATCCCCAAAAAGCGTTTTGCCATTTTGGGGAATGGCGATTGTTGCCCGTGGAGATGCTGTTCATCACTAAAATGCCGGAGTCGGCCGAGGTGACAAAGAAGACGGCAATCATCACCAAGGCCAGCGCGCAGAGGCCTTTGGCAAAGGGAAAACTCTCGAAGAACGAGAACAGCAGGATGTCGGGCTGGCGCACCAGAGCAGAGAGTGCACCATGCACCACGTTGCGGTCAATCCAAATGGCACCGTTGCCAAAGACGGTCATCCACAGGAAGATGAACAGTGAGGGCACGAGCATCACGGCAAGGATGTATTCGCGGATGGTGCGCCCCTTGGAGATGCGGGCGATAAACAGGCCCACAAAGGGTGCCCACGATATCCACCATGCCCAGAACATCACGGTCCAGCTCGTAAACCATCCGCGCCCCGCCTTCTCGAAGGCAAAGGTGTTGAACGTCAGGCTGGCGAAACTCTCGATGTAGTTGCCGATGCCTTCGGAGAACGCGCTCAGCAAGAACGTCGTCGGGCCCAATAGCAGCACAAAGACCAACAGCAGAATGGCCGTGCCGAGGTTCAGCTCGCTGAGCCGCCGCACGCCTTTGTTCACGCCCGCTACGGCCGACAGGACGACCAAGGCGCAGAATACCGCCACGATGACGCACTGAAAGAGAAAGCTCGAGCTGTGGAGGATGCCTAAATGTACCAGCCCCGCGTTGACCTGCTGCACACCAAAGCCCATGGAGGTGGTGATGCCAAAGAAGGTGCTCACCAGGGCGAAGACATCCACCACATCACCGATAGGTCCATAGATACGCTCCTTCAATATGGGGTACAAGCCGCTGCGGATGCTCAGCGGCAGTTTGTAGCGGAACGAGAAGTAAGCCAAGATGAGACCTGCCAAGGCAAAGATCGACCATGCGTGGATACCCCAGTGGAAGAAGGTGGCCAGCTGTGCGTCCTTGGCTTTGTTGACAATCGTGGGCAGGGCAGGATAGACATAGTGCGACATCGGCTCCGACACGCCAAAATACATTAGGCCGATACCCATGCCGGCGGCGAAGAGCATGGCGATCCAGGAGAAGAAGCCATATTGCGGCTCTGAGTTGTCAGCCCCTAAGCGGATGTTGCCCAACTTGCTGAAGGCGACAGCCAACAAGAAGATGACAAAGAAAGAAACGAGCAGAATATACACCCAGCTGAGATTTTTGTAGATAAGCGACTGTACAAAAGTCAGCCAATTGTTGACTCTTAAAGGAAATACCACAGAGAGCAACGAGAGCAACACCAGAACGATGATGCCTGGAAGAGCTACATTACGGGTAAAAGTGGTGTTATGTATGATTTTCTTTAGCATAATCTTAATAAAGAAATTATAGATGAGAAAGCTGTCAGAACGGAGAAGATCCGCGGCAGATGACAAAAGCCTTCACCTGCCTACGGCTACAAAGGTAATGAAAAAGATCGAGATGACAAAGCATTTCCCTTATTGATTGAAACTGAGGGTGTCATCTAAACTGTGTCATAGACTAAGACAATAAAATTAACTATTGTTCAAGTCAGGCCAGCCCCTGTTTGGTAAGGATGGTGCATTCCATCAAGTATTAGAAGATTTCCTAAACGCTGCTCTGGAGGGTGAGATGCAGGGCCATCTTGAGGTAACGAAGCTTGAGAGTAGTAATCGTCGTAATGGTAAGATGTGCAAGCAACTTCAGACCGAATATGGCCCTGTAGAGACAGAGACACCTCGCGACCGCGACGGTAGTTTTGAACCCGAAACGGTAAAGAAGCGTCAGACCATTCTTGCCGAGGGACTTTCTGACAAGATTATCAGCCTTTACGCAAGTGGTCAAAGCCTGCAGCAGATCATTGACTTCATAGAGGAGAACTATGGCAGCAGGATCTCAAAGGAGACTATCAGCAACATCACCGATAAGGTATGGGATGAGATTAAGGCATAGACTAAATAACTATTGCATCATCTTGAAATCTATTATGAAAAGCCCCAAGTAAGAGTGAAATTTCCCAGTGTGTGGTGTTACCAAACGTTAACTACTTATTTGCCGTACACCTGTTAGAATCATTCTTATTGATGTTTATCTTTCTCTTTTTATTCCTATCTTAGAAGCAATCCATATTTGTCCCAAGTAAATGTAAACGGCTGATAATCAGTATTGTATATTTTCGAGGAGGTTAAGTAAGAGTTTGACTTTTAAGGATAGACATTCTGAAAAAGAATAAATAATAAGGCGTACAACTGAAATCATAATGATTTTGGTTGTACGCCTTTTTTGTGTTTAAATGAGGTGATGTTCTGTCAAACTATTCTCTATGTATCCCTCCTGGTCGTAGCAACGATGATATTTGTGTAGTGTGTCTATAAGTTGTTGTAGAGGCTGGATATTGGAGGTGAGGTGGCAGTATTTTGGGTATTGGTCGTTGTATCTCTCTGCAGAACCATGCTTTATGCGCTGTTCTATGTCTTGCGGAATGAGGAAAGAGGCGCGTGCGCCGAGGTGTTTTTGAAATTCTGTAAGGAAGATATGGATGCCGGCGAGGTCGAAATCACCGAAGTGGACGTACTGGTTGGGGATGGTCTGCAGCCATGTCCGTAGGTCGGACGACTGCGGATAGCGCGACACGAACAGCAGTCGTTTGCCTGCTAATGCTGAGGCAAACAAGGATTGCTGGCGACGTATAAGACGGAAATTCTCCATGTTTTCGATGTTTACGACGGTCACATCGTCAGGTATGGCAAATGAATGCCAATCGGCAATGAATAGGAATGTGCCTTCCTGTGGATTGACCACCAGCTCCTTACCGTTCAGACAGCATATGATTGGTTCGTATGAATTGACCGGAAAACCAGGGCATGAGCGTGCTGTCACAAGTTTGGAATTACCCGTTTCTGCCGCCTGTTCTGACCTTGTGGTTTCTGCGTCAAGTGTCTCTTTCATTTTGTCGAGATGCCCTAACCGTTCGTTGATATGCATCAGACTTTGTTCCAATGTTTCTGGAGAAGCCGCAATTATGCAGCTTCTGCTTCCGTGTGAACGGCTGATAAGCACACCGTCGCTTAGGAGTTCTTCCACCCATTCACCACGTAGAGCGCTGGACGGAAGTGACTCACCTGAGCGAAGTCTGATAAGCTTGTCTATAAGAGATGACGTAATCTTCATATACGAATATAGTCAGCTGTTTCTGATGTGTTTTTATTGTTGTGATATCAAAGGATTAACCACGGTCTGCGACTTGCTGTCCTTGCTAAGCAGGTAGGTGTAGCGATAGTCCGAAACGTTGTATGTTGTGGGCGAAGAGTTGATGAGCAGGATGTTTCGAGCATTTGCAAAGTCGAGTATGCCTTTCACGTTCTGCGGGTGCAGCTTGCCGATTTCGTCCATCATGCAATGTATGCGGAAGTCGCCGAACTTACGGCTTACCTTTCCTTTGAATACATTTATCAGCATGATGTTTATCATTGCCTTAACCAATGTGTCCGTTCCTTCGCTTCCCACATGCGACAGCTTGTCCACCCATCCCGTGTCGTTGTCGTTCTCCACGATGCGGAACTGCAGCAGGAAAAGGTCAGAGAGTGTAAGGTGTCGTCGTTGCGGATTGTCAACAAGCGACTTCATCAGGTCGAGCAGGTGCCCTACAGCCTTCTGGTTCACTTCGTCGCGGTTGGCTGAGGAGAACAGGTTTAGCTCACCCATGGTGTATTGGTTGTCGTCGTGAAAATCCTTTATGCGTTTCATCAGCAGCACCATCTTGTCTGCTGAAGGAACGGGTTGAAGGGCAATGAGTTTTATGACGCCGGCAAAATTGCGTTCGCGGAAATCGTTATTGATATCATGAATGACCTTATCCACATCCGATTCGTGCCGCGTCAGATCGCCCATCTCCTTGGATACACGTCCCAATATGTCTACATATCGTTCGCTGGTACGACGTCGGAATTCTTCTATCTTGTTGTAGACAAGGAAGTCTTCCAGATTATTGGCAAAATCGAGATAGTCTTCGTCGAGAGCCAGTTCCGTACGGAAATTGAATGTGTTTTTGGCTGTGAAATTGCCCTTGAACACGTTCACTGCACTTTTCAGCTTGTCTTGGCTCTTTTGGCGTGACACGATGATGCCCGTCAGTTCGTCCACAGCCTGTCCTGGCGTGCGCAGTGTCTGACGTTCTTGTGCCTCTGCCAGCATTGGCGGACACAGGTTTTCGTCATGTGTGAAGCGCTCAGCCTTTTGCAGGTCGTTGTCAATACGGCTCTTTTCCTCCCTGCGTTCATTCAGTTCTTTGCTCCGTAAATTCAGTGTTTCGTTATGCCTTTGTTTGCGTAGAGAGTATTTCTCGTTCAGTTGCTGGAGCTGATCGGTGATGAGCTTCTTTCTTGTTTTGAATTCTTCCTCATGGTCGAACAGTTCTTCGCTGTCACGCTGATAGTCGAACACAATACGTCTGTGGTCGTCTATGTATTTTAGTTCGGCTTCTGTCGCCTTTATCGAAGCCTTGCATTCCTCCACCATACGTGTGTCAGCTCCACGTCCGTGCAGCTCTTCATGCTCTTGCTGTTGCAGCAGTTGCAGTTCCTTGTCAGTATTCTGCTCCTGCAGTCTTATGTCCGCACGTATTTCAGCCACCCGTTGTTCGTGCTGCTTTACAGCTTCCTCCTTAGCTTTCTGGTGTCGCTTGTCTTCAGAAGACAGCTGTTTCTGTTTGTCGTTCTGTATCTTTGCCAGTTCCGTATCGGCAGCAGTTCGGCGTATCGTCACATCCTGCAGTCGTGCATTCAGCTGCTCGGTCTTTTCCTTCTTTTCATGTTGAGCCTTAGCCACATAGTCTTCCTTCTTCAGCTGTATGGTCTTGCGTTTCTGTGGAATGACGCGCAGTTCGGTCTCATGGTATGATTTCTGTTCGCGCAATTCTCTCATCTTGGGAGCAAAGCGCCGTTTCAGTTCGTCCTGCAGTTTCTCCTGCAGTTCCGTCAAGCCAATATATTCCGCCTTCAACGAGCGCAGCACCGCATCCAGTTCTGCTCGTTCCGCTTTCAGTTGGGCTGGTTTTCGCACAGCAAGTGGCAGGTCTGTAAGGTCCAGTTTCACACCGAACAGCGATGTTCCTTCGTCCTTCTGCGGATGCAATTCTGTCTGATAGAGCACGCTTTCTTCGTTTATCAACTTGCCTATGTTCTGTTCCCAGTCGCGCTTGTTCGCCTCCAGCCATTCATAGAGCGATCCCTTGGTTCTTTCCAGCAAGCTGTCTGTGTTGGTCAGCTTCCCCTCAACTTCATCCATTTCGTGCTGCTTTGCATCCAGCTTGGCTTTACAGTCAGCCATTATTTCAGCCTCGTTCTTTTCGTATTCGGTCTGCAGCTGATTGATTTTAGCCTCCGTGGCTGAAATCAGTCCGTTCAGTTCTCTCTCTCGTAAAGCCAGATTGTTGGTTTCTTTGCTGAGAACGTCAGTCTCTTGCTTGTAAGGTTGCCAGTATTTCAGTTTCAGCATCTCTTTCTCCAGCTCCGTCTTTTCGCTTTTAAGCTGTTCGATATAGTTGGTGGCGAGAGTGATTTTATCGGCAAAAGCCGCTTCTATGTCCTCTCGTTGCTTGGTATGTTCGATGAGCATACGTTCGTCTGCAGACTGCTTTTCTATTCCGAGGGAGATGATGCGGTTGGTCTGCGACTGACGATAATTCTCCAAAACGTTCTTCGCCCCTTGAAAAAGAGCCTTATATTTAGCCGTTATGTCATTAAAGTGCGCTGTGAGTTCCGCCAGTCGGGCATTGTCTCCATCAAGTTTTACGCGCAGAATCTGTTCCTGCTCGTATCTCTTCAGTATCTCCTCTATCTTCTGAGCAGCATAATATGCCTTACGTTCTTTCAGACGTTTGAGGCGGTCGTTCACTGCGCCCTGCTCTTGGTTGAGGCTCGACTTCTCCATATCGAATTTCTGCTGTATTTCGCTTATCAGCCTTTTCAGTCGATTTTGTTCCTCCATAAGCTCGTCTATCTTCTTCTCCACCAAAGGCAGACGTTCTCTTGATGTGCGTACAGCATATTTCAGTTCGCCGCACAGTTCGGTTATCTGCCGCTTCATGAATAGCAGTTCGCGGTAAGTCTTCACCACGTTTTCCGCTTGTGTGCGTACTATGGATTCGCCTTTCTGGTTCAACTTATGCCAACACGAAATGTCCTTATATTCCTGTCCGAAGTCTGCCACCTGACGACGGTAATATCCGAGGTCGATGTTGGCTTCCTCCTCACTCATTGATCGGATTATGATGTCCTTGATGAAGTTGGCGTCCAGTCTGGAATTGAGAAAGACATTCTGTATGCTTCGCGGTATGTTCTGATAACGGTTCGACTCCATCAGCTGGAAGCGTGCAAACTCCTTGCCCACGGCTTGTCTGTTGCCATAGAGGATGTCGCGGTATTGCTCGTAACGGTCAATTATCTTGCTCATCGACGCTCCTCCCAGACGTTCACGTATCACCTTGCTGTCTGCCGTCACGTCTCCCTTGTCGTCTATAAGCCATTCCTTGCGGTATGCTGCGTCTATGAATCGGTAACAGGCACGTCCTGACGAGCGGAAGGTAAGCACGCAGAACGGTCCGTGCTCATGCTCCACCTCATACACGATGTATGAGTTGGCATGTGGCAGATAAAATTCGTCGTATGATTTCATCTCCTTGGGGATGCCGAGGTGCAGTTTGTCGGCATTATAGAAAAACAGGATGGCGCGTAGCAGGGTGCTCTTGCCCACGCCTTGTGTGCCGATGAAGTGCACATTTCCGTCCAGTCGCACCTCTGCGTATCTTATGTGTGCGCTGTTCACAAATATTATCTTGCGTAATGCTCTCATGCTTGTTCGGTATCGGTTTCTATAATGGTGAGACAATCAATAAGTTCTTCTATGTAATGGAAGGCTGCTGTCACCTTGAAAGTGCCGTCAAGCTCATCTTGCAGTTCCACGAATCCCTGACGTTGGAGGTCGCTTATCAACTTGTCCATTTTCTCATCGTTGGTTTTGAGGTCGGTATATAGGTGACGCGCCTTTTCCTTGAGTTCTATGTCGCTTGAGAACTGCTCCAGGATATTCGATTTGCGGAATGTGAATCCAGACCCGAATGCAGTGTTAAAGGTTTTGAGGAAGTCAATCCGGTCTATCCATTCTGCCATTCGCTGTACCTTGTCCGCCAGTTCCACCTTGTTCTCCGATCGTGAGAAATAATAATATCCGTTGCCGCCTTCAAGCAGAAAGCCAATTCCGCTGAAGTAGTCTTGGTATTGCTGGAAGTCATCTTCTATGGCATCATAAAGGTTAGAGAGTTGCTGTGAGACGGAGTTCTGCGATATAAATCCGCCTCTGCTCAATATGTCGAATATGTCTTTGGTATAACGCATACGTGTCAAGCTGTTTTAGGATAAATCAATGGAAATTCAATGTTGCCATGTCGGCTACGTTCTTCGCTTATGAAAAGCTCGTCAAGATATTGTGCGGCAATCTGGCAGAACAACACCAGTTTTTCTTCTTCCGTCATATTCTTTCTGTATCCGGAATAGTTCATTACGAAATGGAAGAGATTGTCGCTCGAAGCCATGAATGCCGTTTTCACCTCACGCACGTCCACCATCTGCAGTACCTGCTGCTGTTCGGTAAGTTCTTCCATAGTGAGCGGTTCTGCCAGGTTGCCTTTACGCAAGCGGCTGTTGTGTTTTCCTTTGGCAACGTCTTGCAGAATCTTCAGTCCGAGGTCTGTTGTCCGGAGCATCGACAGCGACACCTTCAGCGTATATCTTGGGCGAGGCTCCATCCATACCGGATTCCTTGCGTACATCTTCGCCTTTATGTCAGTGTTGGTTTCGAGCAGCATCTGGTCGCGCAGATATTTCAGCTTCTGCACTTTTTCGAACAGTCGGTTCTGATATTCTATTAGGTTGAGGTAGCTTATTATCTGCCGGTCAAGTTCGAGGAGGTTGTGATAAACCTCCCTAAGCTGCAGCTTCACGTCCGTCACCGTCTCCTTCAGTCCCACGTCCATTGCCATCATGAAGAATGTGGCTTGTTTCTCGTCTATCACCTTCTCGCATTCGTTGATCAGCACGGCTATGTCCTTTCGCTTTTCATCAAGGTTCACCAGTTTCTTCTTCTTTACTGCGAAGGTAGGTTCGTTCTTGTATGTATTGTCGATGTTTCGCTTCAGGTCGATTACGTTTCTTAGAGTTGTAAGAGCTATGTTGCGCAGTATGCGCCTCACGTCCTTCAGGTATCCGTACTTGCGTGTGGGGCTGTTCTCGCTTTGGTAATAGTCGATGGCGGCATTAAGGTTGCCTATGCTCTCCTTTACGCTCGCTACGTTTATTTCCTCGTTCACTTCGAGCACTTCTTCGAAGAACTTCATGTACACATCCTCCAGTTCCACGAAGTCGCCGTTCTCTCTGATTACTCCGAATCTGCGCAGAAACTTCAAACTTTCGTCCTTCTTTGCAGCCATGTCGCGTGCCACATCATAACGGAACGACAACCGCTTGCGGTCTTGAAACAGTCCGCCAAGCAATTTGCGTTCTCTGTCAAGAGCGCGTATCAGTTCGTCAAGTGAATGGAAGTGAGATAGTGTGTCCATTGTTTAAAAGTGATTTTTTTTGCATACAAAGATAGCCATTTTAGTTCAGCTATAAGAAATAAGTGGTATCTTTGTGCCTGAACATTAGTATAAAAAACATTATGGGACAGTATCTTGCAGTAGGATTGCGTTTGAAGGCATCCGTTAGAAAAGAGAAACAACATGATGGCAAATCGGTTGGGGAGATTCTCGGTAAAGTAGAGGATAAGTATAACCTATCTGAAATTTACGAACGTCGTGAAGAAGAAACGTATTATGAATATTCTATCAAGAAGGAAGTTCTTGATAAAGAACTTGTGCCGCTGATTGAAAAGTTCTATGCCCTGCGTTATACGAAGGCTGAAAGAACAGATGCGGCGAATGTTATAGAGACATTGAAGGCTCTTCCTGACACTTCCGCTCGCCTGGAGCTGTTGAATGACAGAAGATATCAGACTTATCAAGCTGGTGATGATATGGATTATTTTTATATAGACGTATTCCCGCCTATGGAAATACGTGTGTGTAGCTATAATGCCATTCTCAGCATTGACGGTAAGATTGCAATGGAGTGTTATGGTCGTGTGTTCGACTTCTTTGGTCGTTGCATAGCCGCACAATTGCAGGAATTTGCACTGTTAAAGGCCTTGACAGTATGGATTGACGGGTAATTCCCTTATTTTATTCTGTTTTTTTATCTTTCAAACAAGCAAGTGGTATTGTTACTGATATTCAGTTGTATATGCAAGCAGAGCCTGATATTTGTGGATATTTAATACTATGAATTGTGCTGTTTTATTGCTAACTTTTGTGGTGGCTTAGAACTAACTTTTGTGGCAATTCATTTGTATTTTTTCTGTATTTCATTTGTAGTTTTTAGGTATTTTATCATATGTTTTTATGGTAAAGCACGACTTAATAAGGTAGGCTGCACTCGGGAATACAAAATAAAACTTCGTATTTGTTTTGATATTCCGCTCATTTGCACTACCTTTGCAGCAGTTGAGTACGTGTTTGCTTATCGTTGCTTATTTCCATATTTGCAGCACATTTGCAACATAACAAAAAAGCAGATAAGGAGAAATACCGAAAACACAACACATAACCTGCACGATTCCATGTGACTCCTGTTTAGCCCACATCCAGCGACTGTCGGCCATGGGTAAAGATCGTCGTTTGGGCAGGCTGCAGCCCCATGACATCTTCTAAGGGCATGTGTCGTGTGTCGATTTTCACATGTTTTCCTTTGGTTGTTCGGGTATAAATACATACCTTTGCATTGGCTTTGCAACATGTTGTTTATCAGTGGTTATAACTATTATTGCAGCCACTTGGAAGAGCCGGCAACATGTATCATTCTTAACTTTACGACATGATTACCCGATGCTATCTTGAAATAACCAATATTTGTAATCTCAACTGCGTGTTTTGCCCGAAGACGACGCGGGCGAAGCACACCCTGACGATCGATGAATTCGATACACTAACCACACGACTCATGGGCGAGGTTCGGTTTCTCTATTTCCACCTCATGGGCGAGCCTTTTCTTCACCCGTTATTGCCGCAGTTCATACTGATGGCGCGCCAGAAGGGCTTCGTTCCGGTGCTTACCACCAACGGCACCTTGCTCTCGCAACGCACCGACCTGTTCGATGCGCTTCCCCATAAGTTGCAGATATCGCTCCATTCGCACGAGGGCAACGGCAAGGACCATCTCGACCAATACATCGATGAGGTGATGGTGTTTGCCAAGGAGGCCGCCCGGCACGGGTGTGTCGTGGTGCTGCGCCTGTGGAACGAGGGCGGCCACAACCTCATGAACGAGGCCATCCGCGACCGTATAGCGCTCCATCAGCCACGCCCTTGGGTATCGAGATACGACGGTTGGAAGCTTGGCGAGAACCTGTTTCTTGAGAACGACAATATGTTCGAATGGCCCGACCTCGATCACGACGTGTATGCCGAGGAGGAAGTGTTCTGCTATGCCTTGCGCAATCAGGTTGGCGTGCTGGTCGACGGCACGGTGGTGCCTTGCTGCTTAGACCACAATGGCGACATGAACTTGGGCAACCTGTTTGAGCATAGTTTGGAGCAAATCCTCCAATCGCCACGCGCCCAAGCCATCTACGAGGGTTTTACCCATCATTCCGCTGCCGAGCCCTTGTGTCAGCGTTGTGGCTATTCGGCCGTATCGAAACGATTCAGAAAGTGAAAAACCTTCATGTTTTTCGAGGACACTCGGGTGGAATTAGCACTTTTTTATTATTTTTGCACCGTGGCACATAACGCCATGGGGTTTTTATGTTGATATTTCTATATGATCTGGTAACCGTTTACATCATTCCCGGAATGATGCTTGCATTTGGTATATGCCTACTCTTCCTTTCCATTCCCGACAAGGAAGGGCTCAAGAATTATGTGTTTGCGCGCAAGGTGATGGGCGTCACGTTCCTTGTTTATTGTGTGGCGCTTATCTGCGAGGCGGTGACGCGCGAGCCGCTTGTGGGCGACTTGCTCAATAGCATGATCGTCATAGCCATTGGCATTACGCAAGCCTTTCTGTTCACCTATTCGCTCATAGCGTTGCTCGACATAGGCTTCTTCACCAAGGCCACGGCGTGTCGCGAGACCTTGGTCATAGCCATCACCACTGTGGCGGCGTTTGCCCTGTTCTTTCTCTTCCCACAGAGCAGCAGGGCGTTCATCTTCTATGGCTTTTCGTTTTGGTACATGTTGCTCATGGCGCGTTATGTGGCGCTTTTCCGTCGCTATTACAAACGCTACCTGCAGCTGATGGACAACTATTTCTCCGACGATGAGCGCCAGCGCTTGCATTGGGTTCCCGTGGCTTTCTATAGCGCCTTTGGCGTAGGCGTCATCGCCCTGTTGTTTGCCTTGTTGATCACTCCGTTCACGCAGTTGCTGTTCATGCTCGTCACAACGGTCTATTATTCGGTGTTTGCCATACGCTTCATCAATTATGTGGATATCTTCCCTAAGATCAAGGAGCCTTTGCGAGATACCGTTTGCGAAGCGACCGAACCCGTAGAGGTGCCTACCGACCCTTCCTCCGACATGATGGTTGTACCGACCGACGACGACCTGCTACTCATGCAAGAGATCGAACGGTTGATGCAAGAGCAAGCCCTCTTCAAAGCGACCGACCTCTCGATAGCCAACCTTGCGGCCTTATGCGGCAAGAGCCATCGTGTGGTGTCGATGGCCATCAACCATTGTCAGGGTGTCAACTTCAAGACCTACATCAACGAGTATCGCGTGGCTGAAGCCACAAGGCTCATTGAGGCGGGATGGCTCAAGCACCACACGCTCGACGCCCTTGCCTTGGAGACTGGGTTTGCCGGAAGGGTGAATCTCTATCGTGCGTTCAAGCGCAAGATGGGCGTGTCGCCAACCGATTGGGAGGCGAAGGCGAGGACCTGAAAACCCGATGGAATGGCGGTTTTTGGTTACACTTTACGCATTGTGTAACCACCATAACGTTTTTTTCGCTTAAGATTTCTTTGTATTCGTTTAAATTTGCAAAGGGTCGAACCAACATTGCGCTGCAAGTTGGTTGCCCCCATTGCATCAGATAATCCTAACGAAACAAATTCATCTAAGCGATTATGAAAGAAAACCATTACTCACAACCCAACTTCTCACCGCCTCAGGTGGCGAGAGGCAAGCAATGTCAGAGCACGCCGCCTTGGCGTCGTAGACTTCTGGCGTTCCTCCTGCTGGTCATGGCCTTGGCCGTGCCGCGGCAGGCGTATGCCGGAGCACATTTCGGCAAAGTTTATGACGGAGACACCTACAACTCGCGCATCTCGCACCATCCCACGGTGAAAGAGCCATGGATCACCGTCTATTTTTGGTTCTACGACACGTGGGGCGGCGATGGCTATTTCCTGCACGACGAAACGCAGTCAGGCCACAAAGGTCCCGCCGTTTATGTAGATGGCAAATACATCTGCTCACCCGACTGGGAGTTGGCATGGCCCTCAGGCAATGGCAACGCCGACGGACTGGATGACCAGCGCAAACACAACGGATGGTGGGGCGGCACCTACACCAGGAATGTTGACGGCGTGAACTACACCGTACGCTTCTGGGACCCACGAAAACAGAACGGGCAGTTCTGGGTGGAGATGGTCATCTACATGGACAAGATGGCTGTGGCTACCGAGCACGACATCAAGATTCGCGGTAAGTGGAAGCTCAACGGCGACAGTTCCAATCCAGGCGGAAGCATCCAGTTTGAGGAACGCACGTTCCGAACCCAAGCCATCTGGAACATATTTTCAGACAGCCCAAACTACGAACGTACCTATGGCTCGTTGAAGGTGACGAGAAGTTCGCTCAACACGAGCTACGGCCCAACCACCGTGGCTATGACTACCGACGGTTCGTATTACAGCGGCAAACGCTACTACGACCCTTCCACAATGAACCAAGCGGTTTACAAGACTTACAGCAAGGGCGCATCCTCCTATAATGGGTTGGCGCTTCCGTATAATGAGCAAGGCGGGTCTTTTTATCTATATACACAAAAATCTATTACAGTAACTCCTAACGACCGACCCAGTACGACTTTATTCTGGTGGTTGAGGAATGCTATCAGTGATTACGACGAATCTCGCAATGTAGTTGCTGCCACCGACATGTGGAAAAAACAAATATCATTGACATGGGAGGTCTATGGCAGTGGTTACTATACAGATGGCACATGGAGTATCTACCGTTATCCTGACGGGCACCCAGAGGACAAAACGAAAGTGGCGGGCGACATTCCGTATAATACACGAAAATACACGGACGATGTGCCTGATTACGACCAAAAATACGTCTATCAGATTTATTTCGTACCTACCAATTCGCCTTCAGGCAAACTGCTGTCCAGCCTTATGTCCAGCAAAACGCAGTCTGTGCAGCGCTCGTTCCCGATCAACATCACCGACGTGGTGTCTGACAAGAAATCGATCACGGTGAAATGGCAATGCCCCGAGTTTAAGGGCAACGAAAGCTATGCCTTCAAGCTGCTCCGCACCGAAAGTAAGAACGGACAGCCGGGCGACGACTGGACGGAGGTGGCTACCGTCAACGTCACCGACAAGGGCAAGACGCAATACGAATATACCGACACGCGCGACCTGAAACTCTGTCCCACCTATATATATAAGGTGCAGACCACGATGCTCGAGAACAAGCTCTTCTCAAGCACCAACATTCTGGAGGGCCGCATCACGGGCAACTCGCAGGTTACGGCGGTCAACGCCACCAAGGGCGACTACAACGGACTGGTGAAGGTGGCATGGGAAGCCGACCAGG
>OQVQ01000710.1_pt1 | contig 14843 bp, 15 predicted proteins | sample 1691491 | NCBI WGS metagenome assembly OQVQ01 (sample SAMN03418252, study PRJEB22391) | human gut metagenome | biome: human-gut; feature: organic feature; material: feces | host: Homo sapiens | place: Tanzania | collected 2013-01
AGACGGAAAATATGCAAGTAAGATGCGTGCCGCGATTTATTCAGCGCTTCCTTAGCTATATTCGCTGCATTTACAAAGTTCTGCTCTGCATCTATATCAATTCCCTCGTCGGGGATATATGACATTATCTTGCTGTCACTTATTTATTTTATTATATGCCGCGTTCTGTAAATGCTTATACATTCTTCTTGAGAATATGCCGTCGGAAAAGACTGCCACAGATTGCAGACACTATCATTTACAATACTGCTGACAACACTATAAAAATCGTTTCTCCAGCCTAAATAAGATGTTTATATGGATATTTCTCAGCTTTTCTGCTGCTCCATAACCGAACTGAATATCTGCGAACGCTCCCATAATTTATTTTATTGCCGCACTTTTCGCAGCCAAGGCAATTTTAAGCGAAGCGATACCGTCATCAAGCGTAATTTCCGGCTCGCTGTCGGTTTCAATACAGTTCATAAAGGCTTTAAGTTCATCTATGAACATATCGTTTCTTGTAAAATCCTTGAATTCTGTTGTTTTAACGTCGTTTTCTACGCAAAGTGTAACCGTATTTGCTATGATGTCGGAAATTATTTTACCCTTGCTGCCTATGATTTTTACAAATCTGTTCGGCGGATACTGATAAAAATCTCCGTGAAGTGAAATCAGAATATCGCCCGTTTTCAGTATTGCGTTGCAGCAATCGTCAACGTCTATCCCGAGTCCCTTTTCTCCGACGCTTCCCGCTGCGCTTATAAGTTCCATATCTCCGAAAAGAAATCTCAGATAATCAATTTCGTGTATCATCTGATTCAGGATAACTCCGCCGCCAAGATCGTTTCTTGCCATATAAGTGGTTTTATAATCTTCATAAGTGTGCATTGTCGTCAGTTTTTCGCCGACTTCGGAATGTACGGATATGATGCTGCCTATAAGTCCCTCGGAAATATATTTTTTAGCCGCTCTCAGAGCAGGGTTATAACGGTTCTGGAATCCCACAAACACCTTGAGATTTTTTTCTTTCGCGATTTTTACAAGCTCGTCAACACCGTCCATTGTATTTGAAATAGGCTTTTCAAGGAACAGATGACAGCCGGCTTTCGCCGCTTCAAGCGCGCATGGGATATGAGCTCCGGTAACGTTGCATATAAAAGCAGCGTCGGGCTTTTCGTTCAGTGCCTGCTGAAGGTCGGTGAACACTTTCAGATTATATTCTTTTTCAAGGTCGACATTTTCCCTGATCTGCATTGTATCGGAAAAAGTCATTTTAAGCCGTCTGACGCGATATGCAAGTATTTCTGCAGAGTCTCCGTAAAGCCGTCTTATATTACGAAGATGACGCTGTCCGATACTTCCGAGACCGATCATAAGAATTTTCATATGTTCTCACTCTTTTCTCAGATAATTTAAAACATCGCCCTGATATTTTTCGACAATGCGTTCAAGCTCGATAAAATCCCTGACATTATCCACATCGACGGAATCGGGCGAGCGGAAAGCTATCATTCTCTTTCCGTGCATAAGGTCGTTTTTCACGATATATGAAGTTCTCAGCATATCCACATATCCGTCGGGGATAAATACGTCGGGGAAAGCCTGACGCGGTTTGTTTGCCTCGTCGAGAGATATTCCCGTGAATGTTTTATAATAGCCGTCCTCCGGGCGCAGGAACCATTTGAAAGGGCTTACGTCTGCAAGATGCGCCGAGCGAAGCGAATCCGCCGTATCATCGGCAAGAAATTCCGCTACGGCTTTTTCTATGACCGAGCAGTCGCGCAGGGGATTTGTCGGGCGCAAATGCACCCAATATTCCGGTACGCTGCCCTCGTTTTCATAGAGCCAGCTTATGGCGTGTTCCATAAATTCAATGTCGGTAGCCGTATCTCCCGATATTTCCGCAGGGCGGAGAAAAGGAGTTTCTGCGCCGTATTTGCGGGCAATTTCGGCATATTCTTCAGAGTCGGTCGAAACGATGACGCGGTCGATATTTTGACTGAGCTTTGCAGCCGCGATCGTATATGCGATCATCGGAAAACCGTTCAGCAGACGGATATTCTTGTTTTTAACGCCTTTTGAGCCTGACCGCGCGGGTATAATCGCGCAGACCTGCCCCTTATTTATATGGTTCAGTATTTCACTGTTCATTTATCTGCCTCCGACAAAATTCTGTACAGCTCGCGTATAACGCCAAAGCCGCCGCGCGCGCTGAAAACATAGTCCGCTGCGGCAGTTATTTCAGGCTCGGCGTCGGACGGGCAGCACTTTATTCCGCAAAGCTGCATTGCGTCATAGTCGTTAAGGTCGTTTCCTATATACATGACGTTTTTCGGGTCAAAGCCGTTTTCGGAAAGATATTTTTTAAGAATATCGGCTTTGCTGTCGCCTGCGTTGTGGATAACGGGTATTTTCAGCTTTTCCGCGCGCCGCACAACAACGGGATTGGCTTCCGTTGAAAGGATTATCTGCGGTATATGCAGACTGTCCTTTATCATGCGCACGCCGTAGCCGTCGCCGCGGTGAACGGTGACATATTCCGTGCCATGCTCGTCCACTGTGACACGGTTATCTGTCATAACTCCGTCAAAATCATACACGATAAGCGACGGTCTTACGGTAATTTTCTGCGCGTTCATCAGTGCTTTCTGTACTTGAGCTTATCGCGCTGAACCTGTTCGATAGGCAGGATCTCCTGATTTTTATAGGTGAGCGCCTTGTGGATCTGGGTAAGATTTCTCTTGAGCTTTCTTATTCCGTCAGGCTCGAGCGAAGCAGCATGGTCTGTACCCTTCCATGTTCTGTCAAGGGTGTAGTGACGTTCGATCACGTTTGCGCCGAGAGCATATGCAACGTCGTCAACGGCAATTCCGAGGTGATGACCGGAGAAGCCGATGTTCTTTACGATGTCGCCGTATGTTTCAACAAGACGTGTTATTTCAAGCAGGCAAATGTCCTCAAAAGGAACAGGATAGCCCGATGTGCAGCTGAATATCGTAAGGTCCTTGTTTCTGCCCTTTGAAACGAACAGATCAACGAGAGCCTTTTCTTCTTCGTGGGTCGTCATGCCGAGAGAAACCTGGATTTCGCCCTTGTAGTTGTCGCAGAGCCATTCAAGCATGGGGTAATGGTTGTTGCAGGCGGAGGGGATTTTGATGAATTCGGGTTCGAGAGACGCGATCTCCTTTGCGCTTGTGAGATCCCATACGGAAGTGCTGTAAATAATGCCGAATTCTTCGCACCACTTCTTGAGCTGCGCGTGCTGTTCAACGGTGAATTCGAGATATTCTCTGTGTTCGCCGTAGGTCTTTCCGTAAGAATTTGCGGGGTTCGGGTGCGGAGCGTTATACTGTTCCTCGGTAAGAAGCTCGCGGTTGCAGCGCTTCTGGAATTTGATTGCGTCAGCCTGGCAGAAAATCGCAGCGACCTTGATAAGTTCCTTTGCGATCTCCATTTCTCCCTTGTGGTTGCAGCCGGCTTCGGCTATGACAAACGGTTCTTTGTAAATCATGTTTTTTTCTCCTAAGTTTTGGATTGAAGCGGTAAAATAAGTGCATATAAACCTTATTATATTATACCGCCGCGTATTTGATTTGTCAATAGTTTTGTTCAAAATTCCAACGTTTAAAACTAAGGAAGCACTGAATAAATCTCGGCACGCATCTTGCCTGCATATTTTCCGTAGGCGGAAGCTGCCCCCGGTCTTGCACGAAAAATCTGTCTGCATAATATGCATACCCGATTTATTCAGTGCTTCCTTAGTAGTCGTGGTATTTCAAATGTACCGCTCATTTCGGTTTTGATATGTGCGGGCAATCCGTCCCGCTTCCATTATGCACCCTGCGTCCGAAAAAATCAAATGAAAATTTGTGATTATGTGCAGCTGCCGCGCAAAACGATACATAATACTGAGCGCCAATAAAATTATAGACAAAAATCTTCGCATAACCCATATATGCAAGATTATACTTGATTTTTTTGCGTAGCTTTTAATTGGCGCTAAGTATAACATATCGAAAATGAAACCACTGAAATTTGTTAAAAATCCGCAAAAAAGCATATAAAACGGATAATAATTAGGCGATATTGCCGTTGAAAAATAAAACCGAAAAGGTTATAATGAAAATGTCTTTGAAAAAGTCCCCTTTTAAATAGGAAAGGATGAGCATTTTGAACAATACCATTCAGAAAATAATAGAACTTGACCAGGCTGCGAGAGAACGCGTTGAACAGGCTCAGCAGCAGGCGCAGAAGATAACCGAGGAATGCATAGGAGAGCAGGAACGGCTCACAGCCGAAACGGACGAGGAGGTTCGCGCGAAGATCGAGAGCATAAACGGCGAATACCGCGAAAAGGCTGATAAGGAAATCGAATTCCTGCGCGCGCAGTCCGAACAGAAGTGCCGCAGGCTCAGCGAGATCGCAAAGCAGAACGCTCCGCAGTGGCAGTCCGAAATTCTGGAACGGATATTCGGCAGATAACGGTCGGAAATTCCGCAGAGAAAGGATGGTCGGAATATGTCAAACGGCGCAATAGTCGCAAAATCAAAAGCGGTTTACGGAACCTTTCTTAAAAAAGAAGATTATGACAACCTGATGCACAGGACCTCCGTCGGCGCGATAGTTTCATATCTTAAAGGAACTCAGCGCTACCGAACGCTGCTCGAGGGCGCAGATCCCGCGCTTACGCACCGCGGACAGATAGAATCGCTGCTCGGGCGGGATATTTTTGAAACGTATATGAAGATACGCAAGTTCTCCGCGTCGAAACGCGGCGGAGTTACGGATTTTTATATAAGGTCGATCGAGGCGGAACAGCTCGCACACGCGGTGATTGCCGTTTCTGCGGGAAATCAGCAGAATTTCTTTATTTCGCTTCCCGACTATATAATGGACTGGCTCAGCTTCGATATTACCGAGGCGGCAAGAGCGGCAAACTTCGCCGACTTGCTGCACGCGCTGGAGGGAACGATATATTATAAGCCGCTTCAGCCATATCTTGAAAGTCAAGAGCCTGACATAAACAAGTGTCATACCGCGATAAACGCGTGCTATTTGAAATGGGTGTTCACCCACATCGACAGGGAGTTCAAGGGCAAGAAAAAAAGCGACCTGAAGCGATTTTTCCTCCGAAAAGCTGACAGCGACAACGTGCTTTTGTGCTATCGGCTGAAAAAATTCTTTGACGCGGACGACGAGCAGATAAAAAGCCTTATGGTCCCTTATCACAGCCGCGTAAAGCCCGAGGACATCGACGAAGCGCTGAAAAATCAGGACGCGACCGCCGCGCTTATCGAACTGCTTTTCGAGAGGTGTATACCGAGCGGAACGGACGTGAACGGAGATTACCCCGAAATAGACATTGCGCGGGCGAATTACCGCTTTTTCCGACAGCGCCTTGCGCTTACGGCGGACGAAACAGAAGCGGTCTACTCGCTTATAGTGCTTATGGAAACGGAGCGGGCAAATCTCCAGAAAATAATCGAAGGAATACGTTACGGAATGTTACCTCAGGAGATCGAGGGCTTCGTTATCGTTTAAGATTTCTGAAAGAACATTGAAAGGACTGGTACGAGAGCTATGGCAATCGAACAATTAACGCTTGTCAACGTGAACGGCCCCGTCAGAAAGGTCAACAAAACGCTTATCAAGTGCTGCGAAAGCGGATATTTTCACATAAATCCGCCGCCGAACGTTTCGGGCTCGCACCTTCAAGCGAAAAGCCTTAAAGACAAGGGTCTTTACGAGCGAATGATAAAACGCTGCCGCAGCATTGCGGACACGCTCGGCGTAACGCTTGACGAAAACGCTTCTTACGACGGCGTAGAATATAACGTCAGCGTAGATTTCAAGAATTATCTTGACGGCGTGGACAAAAAATACACCGCGATGCTCGATAAAAAGACTGAGCTTACAAGCTCGATAAAGTCGCATTCGGCAATCTACAGCAATCTTTGTCAGTTCGCGGATTTTAACGCGAGTTTCGAGGACATTTTCGCCTGCAAATATGTGAAGATACGCTTCGGACGAATCCCGACGGGGAATATGCGAAAGCTGGATTTCTACAAGGAAAAGCCGTTCTGCTTCTTCCCGTTCAAGAATGAACAGAACTTTACATGGTGTTTGTATCTTGTGCCGAAATCGAAGAGCAGCGAAACGGATTACCTTTTCTCCTCGCTTGATTTCGAGCGCGTTATTCTTCCCGAATATCTTAACGGAAGCAGCGCCGAGGCGAGCGAAAGACTTCTCGCGACGATACGCGACGAAAGCGCTCAGCTCGAAGAGCTTGACAAAAGGCTTGAACAGGCGGCAAAGGACGAAGCGGCAATGCTTTCGAGCGTTTACGCGAAGCTGATAGCGATAGACAACAGCTACGAGCTGAGAAGCAATGTTCTCGTCGTCGGAAATCAGTTCCATTTCTCGGGATATATCCCCGCGTCGAAGGAAAAAGAGTTCCGTGTGTTCATGCCCGACGACGTAAGCGTCACGACGGTCGAAACAAAGGACGACGCGGACGCTCCCGTAAAGCTGAAAAACAACTGGCTGTTCCGCCCGTTTGAAATGTTCGTAAAAATGTACGGGCTTCCCGCCGCGGGAGGACTTGATCCGACGCCTATCGTCGCGATAACGTACATTCTCATCTATGGTATAATGTTCGCGGATCTTGGACAGGGGCTTCTGATATTCCTGCTCGGTCTGCTTATGACGAAGTTCACTAAGGTAAAGCTTGCCCCGATAATGACGCGAATAGGTCTTTCGAGCGCGGCTTTCGGCGTGCTTTACGGCTCGGTCTTCGGAAATGAGGAGATAATAACCCCGTTTTTCCGCTTCCCCGACGTTTACACGCTGCTCGGATATGACGCGCCGCCCGAAAATATATTCCAGGTTTCGTCGATACTCCTTATAGCGGCGCTGCTTATCGGCGTTCTGCTTGTGATAGTGTCGATGATCCTGAACATGGTGATCTGCTGGCGCGCAAAGGACATGGAAAACGGGATCTTCGGCGCAAGCGGACTGCTTGGATTTGTTTTCTACACTGCGCTTATCGTCGGCGTAGGCGGAAACTTTATCGGACTCGACCTGCTTCATATCTGGTACACTCTTCCGCTTATCGTTCTTCCGCTCGTGCTGATGTTCTTTAAAGAACCGATACTTGAATCCGCGGGAGCTAAAAAGGAAGAAAAGGCGGGCAGGGGAAATATCGACACGGGACTTAAAGAAAAGCTCGCGGCGCTCTTTGCTTCACAGCAGGAGAAAAAGAAGAAAAAGTCTGTCGGAAACTTCATTATCGAGGGCGTTATCGAACTTTTTGAGACTTGTCTGACATATCTTACGAACACGATGTCGTTCCTGCGTATCGGCGGCTTTATCCTGAGCCATGCGGGACTTATGCTCGTAGTAAACGTTCTTGCGGGAATGACCGACGGAACGGTCGGCTTCATTATCGTTCAGATAATCGGCAACCTTTTCGTAACAGGCATGGAGGGATTCCTTGTCGGAATCCAGGTTCTCCGTCTCGAGTTTTACGAGATATTCAGCCGTTTCTTCCGCGGAGGCGGAAAGCCTTTCAGACCCGTTGACGTAACACGTCTTGACGCATAATAATTTTTGGAGGATAAAAAAATGATTTTCGTATTACCTTTATTTGCACTCGCACTCATCATCGTACCGCTCGTTGTCGCAATTCGCAGAAACAAGCTCGGACTTAAAGTAAACCGTAAGAGAACCATTCTCCTTAACGGCGGAACATTCCTCGGAGTAATGCTGCTCATGACCGCTCTTATGCCTGTTATGGCGAGCGCGGAGGGAGCTGCCGCTGCTGCGGAAGCTGTCGGAACTACAGTCGGCGACGGCTTAAAGGCTCTCGCAGCCGCACTTTCTACCGGTTTCGCTACGATCGGTACAGGTATCGCGGTAGGTAACGCTGCTTCCGCGGCTATCGGCGCTACCAGCGAGGACGAAAAGAACTTCACAAAATCGCTTATCTTCGTTGCGCTCGGCGAGGGCGTTGCGATTTACGGTCTGCTGATCTCCATTCTTATTCTGTTCAGCTAAGAGGAACTCCCATGAAATGCTTTTTAATCAGCGATAATGTTGATACGCAGATGGGAATGAGGCTCGCGGGGGTCGACGGCGTTGTCGTTCACGAGCGCGAAGACGTGCTCGAAGCGTTTAATAAGGCGACGAAAGATGAAACGATCGCTATCGTTTTCGTTACCGAGAAGCTGACCGCGCTCTGCCACAGGGAGATTTACGATTATAAGCTCGGTACGCCGAAGCCGCTTATCGTTGAAATTCCCGACCGCCACGGCGATTCCCATATCAGCGACACCATTACGGGCTATGTCAACGAGGCTATCGGTCTGAAGATATGACCGCCGCCTGCGTAAACGAAAGGAATAATCCATGAACGAAAATACAGACAAGCTTGAAATATTTCGTGAGGAGCTTGAAAAAATTTCCTCCGACGAAGCCGAAAAGCTGCTCTCCGCCGCAAAAAAACAGGCGGACGGCGGACTTTCCGAACTGAAGGAGCGCCTTGACGCAACGAGCCGCGAAAAGGTCAGAAAAGCAGCCGAAGAAGCGGAAATTTCCGAAAAAAAGCGTGTTTCTGAGGTGCGTTTCTCCGAGAACAGGCGCGTTCTTCTCCACAGAGCCGCTATCATGGACGAATTTTTCGGTGAAATAGAAAAAAAGGTCGGCGAAAAGCTCGGCTCGGAGGAATATCGCCGTTATCTCGAAAAGTGCCTGAACGAAGCGGAGGAATATCGCCATATCGACGGCGAAACTACCGTTTTCTGCCGCGCGGAGGACGTTTCGGCGGTGAAGCGGATAGTTCCCGAGGCTGTTGTCGAGGCTTCCGATAATATACGCCGAGGCGGCGTTATGCTGCGCTACGGCGGACAGAGCGCGTTTGTCGATTTTACGCTCGACACCGTTCTTGCGCAGGAGCGCGAAAGATTCGCTCTGCGTACCGAACTGCAAATCTGAGGCGACGGCTTTTGAAGGAGTGAACAAGCATGAATACTATATATGCCATTAACGGGCCCGTTATAAAGCTGCGTAACACCAAGGATTTCGCAATGCGCGAGATGGTCTACGTCGGCGAAAAGAAGCTTATCGGCGAGGTTATCGGAGTTACCGACAGGGACACGATAATTCAGGCGTACGAGAATACCGCGGGGCTTAAAATAGGCGAAAAGGTCGAGGGAACGGGCGCTCCCATGAGCGTTACGCTCGGTCCCGGAATCATTTCCAACATTTTTGACGGAATCGCGCGACCGCTGCGCGATATGATGAAAACTGACGGCGGCTTCGTTACTGAGGGAAGCTCTATCCCGACAATAGATTACAGCCGCGAATTTGACGTTACGGTCACGGCGAAGGTCGGCGACGAGCTTTGCGGCGGACAGGTCTATGCTTCCTGCCCCGAAAGTTCGCTTGTCATAAATAAGGCTATGGTGCCGCCGAATTTCGGAAAATGCACCGTTACATTTGCCGCGCAGGACGGGAAATACCACGCAAATGATACAATAATCAAGGTAAAGGACGCGGACGGAAAAGAAACCGAGCTTACGCTCTGTCAGAAATGGCCTATTCGCCAGCCGCGCCCCGTTAAACGCAGAATCCCGATCGACACGCCCCTTATGACGGGTCAGCGTGTGCTTGACACTATCGCGCCTATCGCAAAGGGCGGCACGGCTGCGATACCGGGCGGCTTCGGCACGGGAAAGACGATGACGCAGCACCAGATCGCAAAGTGGTGCGACGCGGACATTATCGTGTATATCGGCTGCGGCGAGCGCGGAAACGAAATGACGCAGGTTCTCGAAGAATTTTCCGAACTTATCGACCCGAAATCGGGCAAGCACCTTACCGACAGGACCGTTCTTATCGCGAACACCTCGAATATGCCTGTTGCGGCGCGTGAAGCGTCTATTTATACGGGTATCACTATTGCGGAATATTACCGCGACATGGGCTATGATATTGCTATCATGGCGGATTCGACTTCGCGCTGGGCTGAGGCTCTGCGTGAAATTTCGGGGCGTCTTGAAGAAATGCCTGCGGAAGAGGGCTTCCCCGCATATCTTCCGTCAAGACTTTCCGAGTTCTACGAACGCGCCGCGAACGCCGATACTCTTTCGGGAAAGCGCGGCAGCGTGACCATAATAGGCGCGGTTTCGCCGCAGGGGTCCGACTTCTCCGAACCTGTAACGCAGAACACAAAGCGCTTTGTGCGCTGTTTCCTTGCGCTCGATAAGTCGCTCGCCTATGCGAGACATTATCCCGCGATAAACTGGATAACCAGCTATTCGGAATACGTCGACGATTTCACCGATTACTACAAAAAGAATGTCGGCGAGGACTTCCTCGAATGCCGCCAGAAGATAAGCAACCTGCTTCTCGAGGAAAATAAGCTGATGGAAATTGTAAAGCTCATCGGCGCGGACGTTCTCCCCGACGACCAGAAGCTGATAATCGAAACGGCAAAGGTTATCCGAATAGGATTTTTACAGCAGAACGCTTTTCATAAGGATGACACTTATGTTCCGCTTTCAAAGCAGCTTCTTATGATGAAAGCTATCCTGCACCTGCACGAAAAGGCTTTCGAGGCGATAAACAGAGGCGTAACGTTCTCGCGCATTGCGGGAACAGACCTGTTCGACCGCCTTATAAAGATGAAATACGACATTCCAAACGATAAGCCGGAGCTTTTCGCGGAATATGACCGCTATACAGACGAAACGCTTGAGGCAATGTGAAAGGAGTCGGCTTATGAATATCCAGTATTCGGGACTGACCGAAATAAACGGACCGCTTGTATGCCTTGAGGGCGTTACAGGGGTTTCTTATGAGGAGATCGCAACGCTCAGCCTTGCGGACGGCTCGACCCGTATGGGCAGAGTTGTCCAGATGGAGGGCGATAAGGTCATTCTTCAGGTTTTTGAGGGAACTTCGGGACTTTCTCTTGAAAATACAAAAACGACATTTAAGGGCAAGCCGCTTGAAATGCCGCTTAGCACCGAGCTTCTCGGGCGAGTTTTCAACGGCAGCGGTAAGCCTATAGACGGAGCGGGACCCGTTTTCGCCGAGAAATACGGCGACATAAACGGACGCGCGCTCAACCCCGTTGCGCGTACCTATCCGCGAAACTATATCCACACGGGAATTTCTTCGATCGACTGCCTTATGACGCTTATACGCGGGCAGAAGCTGCCGATCTTCTCGGGTTCGGGACTTTCACACAACAAGCTCGCCGTTCAGATAGTAAAGCAGGCGCGCCTTGCTGAGGAAAACGGGCAGGATTTCGGCGTTGTTTTCGCGGCAATGGGCGTTCAGAACGACGTTGCGGATTATTTCCGCCGTTCGTTTGAACAGGCGGGAGCGAGCGAGAGAGTTGTAATGTTCCTTAACCTCTCGAACGATCCTATAATCGAACGTATCCTGACCCCGCGCTGCGCGCTTACCGCCGCGGAGTATCTCGCATACGAAAAAAATATGCACATTCTTGTCATCATGACGGACATGACGTCGTATGCGGAAGCGCTGCGTGAATTCTCGTCCTCAAAGGGTGAAATTCCGGGAAGAAAGGGCTACCCCGGCTATCTTTACTCCGACCTCGCTTCGCTTTACGAACGTGCGGGCGTTATGCAGGGCAGCAGCGGTTCGCTTACGCAGATACCGATTCTCACAATGCCCAACGACGATATTACCCACCCTATCCCCGACCTTACGGCGTACATTACCGAGGGGCAGATAGTTTTCGACAGAAGCCTTGATTCGACGGGAGTTTATCCCGGACTTTCGGTTCTGCTTTCGCTTTCGCGTCTGATGAAAGACGGTATCGGCGAGGGCTATACGAGAGCCGACCATCAGGACGTTGCGAACCAGCTTTTTGCGGCTTACGCAAAGGTTCAGGACGCTCGTTCGCTCGCGTCGGTAATCGGCGAGGACGAACTTTCGGAAATTGATAAAAAATATATGAGCTTCGGCGCGCAGTTTGAGCAGAGATTCCTTAATCAGGGCTTCGACGAGAACCGCAGCATGGATCAGACGCTTGAACTTGCGTGGGATCTGCTTTCGCTGCTTCCGAAATCGGAGCTTGACAGAATGAACAGCAAGCTCATCGAGGAGCATTACCGCGAGAAGTAACGTCCGAAAGGAGGGCGACCCATGGCACAGCAGGTTTTTGCCACAAAGGGCAATCTTATAAACGCGAAGCGTTCGCTTCGTCAGGCGCAGCTCGGCTATGAACTTATGGACCGTAAGCGCAACATTCTCATACGCGAAATGGTGAGCCTTTCCGATAAGGCAATGTCGATAAAGGGCGGACTTGAAGAAACATTCGGCAAGGCGTATTCGGCGCTGCGTGCGGCGAATATGATGTGCGGCGTTATTTCGGAAAAAGCCGCGCGAATGCCCGAGGATAACAGCATTTCCGTTTCATACAGAAGCGTTATGGGCGTGGAGCTTCCCGAGGTTTCGGGCGGAGACGCTAAGCCGGTTCTCAGCTATAGCCTTTCCGATACGAACACTCCGTTCGACAGAGCGTATATGTGCTTTAACGAGGCAAAAAAAATGAGCGTTGAGCTTGCGGAGATCGAGAACAGCATTTACCGCCTTTCGATCGCGATACGAAAGACGCAGAAGCGCGCGAACGCTCTGAAAAATATCATGATCCCGACCTATCGCGAGCAGGTGAAATATATCACCAACGCGCTTGAAGAAAAGGAACGCGAGGAGTTCTCGCGCCAGAAGATAATCAAGGCGACAAAGCAGCGGAAAGAGCTTGATTGAAAGCTTGCAGCTTGTCTGCCGTCAGAGTGAAATTCGGGAAGTTTCCGCATTCAACCATTGGTTGAACACGAGAGCTTCCCGAATTTTGCTGCATATCAGCACAATATAACTCATTGACAAAAAACAACGGCAGCTCCGATACATTTCTATCAGGGCTGCCTGTTTTGTGTAAAAAGCCGACCGGATCACTTCCCGGCATATTTGCCTGTTCCCAACTTTTTTTGCGCATTTTCAATGCGCTCTGGGGACGGCGGTTTCGTATCGCCGAGGGTATATTCTATGCCGAGGTTTTCCCACTTGAATTTTCCCAGAGTGTGATACGGGAGAACCTCCACCCGCTCAACGTTTTTCAATGTTCCGATAAATTCGGCGAGCGCGTCGATATCCTCGTCGAAATCGCTCAGCCCCGGAACAAGCACATGACGTATCCATACGGGCTTGTTTATTTCGCTAAGATACCGCGCCATATCAAGGATATTCGCATTGTCCCGACCCGTTATTTCCATGTGCCGCGCGGGGTTTATTTCCTTTATGTCGAGGAGAAGCAGGTCGGTATATTCCATAAGCGCGCGGAATTTTGAAAAGAACGGTTCTTCCCGCGTGAAAGGGTTTCCCGCCGTGTCGATACAGGTGTTTATGCCCTCGGCTTTCGCTTTTTTAAAAAGGTCTGTGAGAAAATCAATTTGCAGCAGCGGTTCGCCGCCGCTGACGGTTATACCGCCGTTATTCTTCCAGTAGCTTTTATAGCGAAGCGCCTTTTTAAGCAGTTCGTCCGCAGTCATATCGGCGCAGGTCTCGTCGCCGTCAATGCTCCATGTGTCGGGATTGTGGCAGTAGCGGCAGCGCATACGGCAGCCCTGAGTGAATATAATAAATCTTACGCCGGGACCGTCGGCGGCTCCGAAACTTTCGGTAGAATGGATTCTTCCCGTAATCTCGCTCATAGCGTTCCTCCTCGAATAACCGAACAGCGCCGCATCATGCAGCGCTGTCGTTTTATTTTTTACATTTTCACTTTTCAGAGCGTGGAGTGGCAGGTTCTCGAAATAACGTCGAGCTGCTGCTCTCTCGTCAGGTCGATAAACTTAACCGCATAGCCCGATACGCGGATAGTGAAGTTTGCGTATTCTTCCTTCTCGGGGTGTTCCATAGCGTCGATGAGCTTTTCCTTGCCGAACACGTTGACGTTAAGGTGATGAGCGCCCTTTTCAAAATATCCGTCGAGAACATTTACGAGGTTTGTAACGCGCTCTTCCTCGGAATGTCCGAGAGCGTCGGGATTTATCGTCTGCGTGTTGGAAATTCCGTCAAGCGCCCATTCGTAAGGCAGCTTTGCAACGGAGTTGAGTGACGCGAGCAGGCCGTTCTTTTCTGCGCCGTAGGAGGGGTTTGCACCGGGAGAAAGAGGTTCGCCCGCCTTGCGTCCGTCGGGCAGGGAAGCTGTAGCCTTACCGTATACAACGTTGGAAGTAATGGTAAGGATAGACGTTGTAGGCTCGGAATCGCGATAGGTGTGGCACTGCTTGAGCTTCTTTAAGAATGTTCCGAGAAGCCATATCGCAATATCGTCCGCGCGGTCGTCGTCGTTTCCGTAACGCGGGAAGTCGCCCTCGGTCTCAAAGTCAACGACAATTCCGTCCTCGTCGCGTATCGTCTTTACTTTCGCATATTTTATAGCGGAAAGCGAATCGACAACGTGCGAGAAGCCCGCGATACCCGTTGCGAACGTGCGTCTTACGTTTGTGTCGATAAGCGCCATTTCCGCAGCTTCGTAGTTGTACTTGTCGTGCATATAGTGGATAAGGTTAAGCGTATGAACATAGATAGAAGCCAGCCATGTCATCATCTTGTCGAACTTATCCATTACCTCGTCATAATCGAGATATTCGGAGGTGATATTCTTATAATTCGGTCCGACCTGAACCTTTGTCTTTGCGTCAACACCGCCGTTTATCGCGTACATAAGGCACTTCGCGAGGTTCGCTCTTGCACCGAAGAACTGCATTTCCTTACCGGTCTGGGCAGCGGATACGCAGCAGCAGATAGAACGAAGAACGACT
>OQVQ01000711.1_pt1 | contig 14833 bp, 8 predicted proteins | sample 1691491 | NCBI WGS metagenome assembly OQVQ01 (sample SAMN03418252, study PRJEB22391) | human gut metagenome | biome: human-gut; feature: organic feature; material: feces | host: Homo sapiens | place: Tanzania | collected 2013-01
TCAAATGTTGCTCTTAACCGCAGAAAACTACGGAAGTTATTATTTACACATTACTAAACAAAAATTAAACAATCTGTTATGAATGCAAAATTAAGTCATTTTTCTGAATTGTCCAACTTTTTGAGTGAAAAATCCACTGTATGCAATGATTTTCTGTCTTTACTGGACAAATTCAAACTCGGGCAGTCGCTTCGCAAGCTCAAGATGGAAAAGGAGAAAGGTACATCGACATTGGATTTACTCAAGTATCTTCTTATCTTCCGTCTCTTCGGACAGAACATTCATCAGTCACTCCATCATCAGTTTGCTCCATTCATCGACGGAGGCAGGAATCAGTTCTATCGCTTCCTTACACGTCCTAAGATGGACTGGCGCAGGCTTCTTTATCGTACTGCGAAATCCTTCTTCCGCATCGTGAAAGAGAACTCTACAGATACGAGTCTGGAGAAATACTTCATCCTTGACGACACAACGATTGAGAAAAGCGGAATCTGCATGGAAGGTATCAGCAGAGTTTTTGACCATGTAGTACAGAAGAGCGTACTTGGATACAAACTTCTCCTGCTTGCCATTACCGACACGAAAAGCACTTTGCCGCTCGACTTTTCCCTACATGCAGAAGAGGAAAAGAAGAAAAACTTCGGACTTACCAAGAAACAACTCAAGGATAGATTTACCAAGGAGCGAGTCAAGGATGACTGCATGAAGAAAAGAGCGGATGAACTTCTCAAGGACAAGCCTGTTGTAGCAATAGAGATGCTTCGCAGAGCCGTGAAGTATGGTTGTATTGCCAAGTATCTTCTTGTTGACAAATGGTTCTTCGGTGAGAACTTCATAAAGGAAGTCAGGAGCATCAAGGATGGCGCCATACATATCATTACACTTCTCAGGAATAAAAGTACTGGCTTTACTGTAGATGGCAAGCGAATCTCTGCAAATGTGCTCATACAGAAGCAGGAACGCATAGGTTTCAAGACGTGTCGTCAATACAAGAGCATCTATGCCAGAATAAAAGCTGAGTACAAAGGCGTACCTGTCCAGTTGTTCATTATCCGCTATGGCAGAAGCAGTATGTACGAGGTTATGGTAACAACAGACATGAAAATGTCGTTCAAAGACACCTTTGAACGCTACCAGATACGCTGGAATATTGAAGTGCTGTTCTACGAATGTAAACAGCATCTTGAACTCGGCAAATGTCAGAGTACTGACCTCAACGCACAGATTGCCGATTGTTCTCTGGCATTTATCGGGTACACGGTCATATCGCTACATAAGAGATTCTCTGACTATGAAACCTTCGGTGAACTATTCCGAGACATCAAAGAAGGACTTCTCGAACTGACATTCATTGAGCGTCTGCTTCCGATAATAGCAGAATTACTGTGGAAGATTGCTCGCCTCTTTGATTCCACGCTGGATGATCTCCTGGAGAGAGCCATGGCAGACGAGGAAACAAGACATGACTTGGAATGCATCCTCAGATTTAATCAAGATTTCAAAGAATGACCTAAGTGTTAACGCTTTTTAAGCAGAAAGAGCGGAATACCTAAAGGATAATTTTTTAACATAAAAAGTTTAAGAGTATGCCAACTCTACAGCTGCTTCTGAGGGTGTGGGAAACTCTAGTTATTTATTGATATTTCATTCCTCAACCTAACACCCAATATACTTTTTATTTCAAAAATCCTTGGCAATGTGGATTTTTTATATTACCTTTGTGTCCGAATAACTATACGATCTAACCTGCTAACAGAATGAGACACAAACTTGTAACGGTGCTAACCTGCTTAGCCCTTTTTGGCACATTATGCAATGCGCAAGCACAGCGACAAACAGAAAACTTTGACGAAGGATGGAGATTCCATTTCGGCAATGCAGCTGACCCTGCAAAGGATTTCGGTAGCGGAACCGAGTATTTCAACTACCTCACGAAGGCGGCTTCCATACATAATGAAGGACCTTACTGCGAGAAATTCGTGGAGAATGACTGGAAGAGCGTCACACTGCCTCACGACTTCGTGGTGGATCTGCCATTCGACGAGAATGCAAGTCATTCGCATGGATATAAGCAGGTGGGGTATAAGTTTCCTGAGACTTCAGTGGGATGGTATCGAAAGACATTCCATGTGGATAAATCAGACTACGGCAAGCATTTCGAACTGCTCTTTGATGGTATTTTCCGCGACAGCAAGGTGTGGGTGAATGGTTTCTATTGCGGTGGAGAGAGAAGCGGCTATCTGTCGCAATGTCATGATATCACTGACTATCTCAACTATGGCGGCGATAATATAGTCTGCGTGCGCTGTGATGCTACGCTCGAAGAGGGCTGGTTTTATGAAGGTGCAGGAATCTATCGCCACGTTTGGCTGACACGTACCAATCAGTTACACATAGAGAATGACGGCATTTTCATCAGTAGTATTTTCCCAAATGCCGACTATTCCAACCCCGTTATCTCCGTCAAACCGACGGTGAGGAATATGTCGCACGAAGAAGAGAATGCAGAGGTGAGGGTGAGAATACTCGATGCAGATGGCGAGAAAGTGGCAGAAGGCAAGATGATGCAGATGGAGAATGGCGGAATAATGCCTTCAGCAAGCAGAGACTGCAGCGTGCTGGTGCCGATGAAGGGCGCTCATCTCTGGAGCCCTTCTACACCTTATTTATATAAGGCAGTGACGGAAGTGGTGAAAGAAGGCAGGGTGATAGATGCAAAAGAGACCAGATTTGGCATCCGTGAGATAGTATTCGACAAAGACAGAGGACTGCTGGTCAATGGTCAGAATATCAAGATTCAGGGAGTCAATATGCACCAGGACAACACCGGCGTCGGTGTGGGCATTCCAGATGCTCTGCAGGTGTGGAGAATAAGGCAACTGAAGGCTTTCGGATGCAATGCTTACCGTTCGTCGCATAATCCGATGTCGCCAGCAATGCTCGACGTATGCGATTCGCTCGGCATCCTCGTGATAGACGAAAATCGACTCTCGGGCACGTCAGAGTATGCCATCGGCAGTCTGGAGAAGATGATACGCCGCGACCGAAACCATCCGAGCGTGATACTATGGAGCGCTGGTAATGAGGAGTGGGGAATAGAATGGAATGAGAAAGGTGAGCGCATCGCTGCCAGAATGCGCGACTATTGCCATCTTTTTGACCCTACTCGCGAGATGACTTTCGCCACCAGTGGCGGTCCTACCGTCGAGGTGCCAGTGGATGTGGCAGGATATAACTACATCATGCAGAACCCTGTGGAGGAGCATCGCGCTAAGTATCCGGAGAGAAAATGCTACGGTTCGGAAGAGACGACGGGCTGTGGCACGCGTGGCATCTATTACGATGATCCCGAAGGACGATGGATGAAGGCGCTCAACCGTGCTCCTAATGGTAAAGATAGCGTGATGAACTGCATAGAGAGAGGTTGGAGATTTTATGCGGAGCGTCCTTGGGCGGCAGGTTGCTTCTTCTGGACAGGCTTCGATTATCGTGGCGAACCAAACCCACTGAAATATCCGGCGGTAGATTCACAGTTTGGCATTCTCGACTATGCAAGATTTCCGAAGGATGAAGCATGGTATCTGAAAGCATGGTGGACAGGCGAGACAGTGCTCCATCTGCTTCCACACTGGAACTTAGAAGGACATGAAGGCGAGACTGTCAGCGTCTGGGCTTACTCTAATTGCGATGAGGTGGAACTGAAAGTCAATGGTAAGACGATGGGCAGAAAGCCTATGCCTCGCTACGGACATATAGAGTGGGACGTGACCTATCAGCCTGGTAAACTCGTGGCCATCGGCTATAAGAACGGAAAGAAGGTAAAGACGGAAGTGGTGGAGACCACCGGTAAGGCGACGGCAATAGCCCTTTCTGCCGACCGTGATATGATAAAGGCGGACAATGCTGATGTCGCTGTGGTGACAGTGGCATTGAAGGATAAAAAGGGTAGGGTGGTGCCTACGGCTTGCCACCAGCTCACTCTGCATCTGGATGGCGACATGAGAATCCTCGGCGTGGGCAATGGTGACCCGGCTTGCAAGGATGCTGAGCGCCCTACGGATGCTAATGCCAAGGATTTCACAGTCAAGGCATTCAATGGTTATGCCCGTATATTCCTCCAGTCTGGAAAGAAAACGGGGGAGAATACTCTCTCGGTCACTGCCGATGGTATGAAAGAAAAGAGAATAATTATTTCCTGTGAAGGAAAGTAAGGTATTAACTAATACTACACAAACTCAAATACTACTTATACATTTAACGACCAAACTAATTAAACTATGAATGAAGTTATTTCAGAAATCACACGCCTCTCCGAGAAAGATTGCTACCATCTCGTGGAGCGACACAAGAAGCAGCACACATATCCTATGCATCGTCATCAGGAGATGGAAATCAACTTCGTGGAGAATTGTGAGGGAACGCGCCGCATCGTGGGCGACAACATCGAGGTGCTGGGCAATTATGACATTGCTCTGCTCGGCGGAAACATAGAGCATACATGGGAGCAATATGAATGCACGTCGCCAGATATCCGCGAGATAACGATACACTTCTCGCGTGATCTCTTCGCTGACTCATTCCTTGCAAAGACCCACATGAAGCCGCTTGCCGACCTCTTCACTAAAGCCGACGTGGGAATAGCATTCGGAATGAAGACCATCATGAGAGTCTATGACAAGCTCAACGAACTGGTAAACATGGAGCCGGGCTTCCACAGCGTGATGAAATTCATGGACTTGATGTACGAACTCGCCATCAGCACAGACTACAAACTTCTCTCCACCAGCGCTTTCGCACATGCCGCTGTCTCTTCCGACTCAAGGAGAGTGCAGAGAGTGAAGGAGTTCATCGACTCCAACTACCGCAATGAGATCCGTCTTCAGGAGCTGGCAGAAATGTCTTCGATGACACCGACAGCCTTCAGCCGATTCTTTAAGCTGCGCACTGCCAAGAGCATTTCCGAGTATATAATAGATGTACGCCTCGGACACGCATCACGTCTGCTTGCCGACAGCACCATGGCGGTGGTCGAGATCTGCTATCATTGCGGATTCAACAATATCTCGAATTTCAACAGGATTTTCAAGAAAAGAAGAGGATGCACCCCTACGGAATTCCGAGAAAACTATCATAAAAAGCATATAATTGCTTAGATTGAAGTAAATGTACTATAAAAGGACAAAAAAGTGCAATGCAATTATTAGGAAATGTGGTAATTTTGCCGACAAATCCTAATAACTGACACAATGAGACTATTTTTATCCTTTATAGCATTATTCGGCATGGCATTGAATATCAGTGCCTTGGATATTCCCGAAATCTTTGGTAATGACATGATACTTCAGCGCAATACCCAATGCAAGATATGGGGTTGGGCTGAGGCAAATCACTATGTCCGTATCGTAACAGGTTGGGACAACCACTGCTATCAGGTGAAGGCGGGAAGCGACGGAGCGTGGAAGGTGGAAGTAAAGACACCCGAAGCATCCTATAATACCTATGATATAACTTTCACAGAATATAGATCCGATCCGGAAAAGAAAGCAAAAAGCAATCAGCCTATCGCCACATCAGTGTCTAAGGACGTGCTGATAGGAGAGGTGTGGTTTTGCTCCGGACAATCAAATATGGAAATGCCACTTGGCGGTTTCTGGAATTGTCCGGTGGAAGGTGCTAACGAAACAATCTTAGAATCAAAAAAATATAATAGTTCCATCCGCGTGGCTACGATAGCAAAGGATGGAAAACAGGAGCCTCAGAAGAAGGTGGCTGGCAAATGGGAAAAAGCCGAACCGAAGAATGCGTCGCGTTTCTCTGCTTGCGCATACTATTTTGCCACTACGCTGACTGACGCACTCGACGTCCCTGTGGGAGTAATCAACTGCTCCTGGGGCGGCTCCTGTGTGGAAGGATGGTTGCCAAAGGAAATCCTTCTCACTTATCCTGACGGACTCACACCGATGGACGACGCTGATTATCATGCCAAGATGGTGATGTATAACGGAATGCTTGCTCCGCTTGCTGGCTACACCATAAAGGGCTTCCTCTGGAATCAGGGCGAGTCAAACGTAGGAAGGGAAAAGGAATATATCGACCGTTTCTCCACTATGACACGCCTTTGGCGCAAGATGTGGAACCAGCCAGGCGACAAACTGCCTATCTATACCGTCGAACTTCCGCCTTACAGATACGGCAATGCCGAAGGAACGGATGCTCCACGATTCCGTGCTGCCCAGCATGAGATAACCAGACAACTGGAGAACTGCGGATGCGTCTGCACCAGCGACCTCATGTATGACCACGAGATAGACCAGATACATGGATGCCAGAAGCAGAAGATAGGACAGAGATTGGCTTATCTTGCCCTTGCCCGCGACTATGGAATGCAAGGTCTTGCCGCTGAAGCTCCTGAGTTTGAGTATATGGAAGAGGTGGATGCGAGTAAGGAAGACCAGATGGTCATTGCCGGCACTGCCGTGGAGAAGAATCATAATGCCACGGGAAAGGTGATGCATCTCTATTTCACCAACAGCACAGATGGCTTCGACCGTATGGCAGGCATAGAAGGCTTTGAGGCGCAGGATGCCGATGGACAGTGGCACAAAGCAATCGTCTGGTCGTCATCTGCATGGAAAGACGTCAAGCGTCAAGGCTGTTTCCTCACTCTCGCTTGTCCGGAAGCAAAGGAGATACAGAATGCACGCTATTGCTATAAGAACTTCATCATCGGCAAATTGCATAATTCCCGCGGTCTGCCTGTTGTGCCGTTCTGCAGTGAGAAGTAGAAGAAGAGCTTCGTTAGGTAATAGGGAATAAGTAATAGGGAATAGGTTCTTTAGGTAATAGGGAATAAGTAATAGGGAATAGGAGATTACACTCGCCACTCGTAGTCCCCCAACCGCGTCAGCGCGATTTTTCACTTTTCACTTTTCACTCTTCACTTTTCACTAAAAAGAAACGTAACTCCCCATTCTTCATTCTTCATTCTTCATTTTTTTTTAAAAAACTCCATGTGTTGTAAGTTAGTATATGTTAAATGTAGTATCGTCCTACTCTCCTGTTTGTTTGCTGTGACAGCAATGGCAGGAGAGAGGACACATTTTGTCACCGTGAAAGATGGAAAATTCTTTCTGGGAGACAAAGAGTATCGCTTCGTGGGCACAAACCTTTGGTATGGAGCCATACTTGGAAGCCAAGGACAAGGCGGAAACCGACAGCGACTCATCAAGGAACTGGACGATATGCGTGCAGTAGGGATAGACAATGTGAGAGTGCTGATAGGAGGAGACGGACGAGACGGCATACCGAGCCATATCGCACCGAAACTACAGTCAGCCCCAGGAATATATAATGACACCATACTGGCAGGACTCGACTTTCTCATGATGCAATTGGAAAAACGAAATATGCGAGCCATCCTCTATTTCAATAATGCTTGGGAATGGTCGGGAGGCTACGGAGCTTACCTCGACTGGGTAGGATTCAAAGGCGATGTGCAAAGTTCCGACGGCACAGGAAAGATGAAACACTTCGATCAGACGCCAGTGCCGAGCATCGATGGATGGTGGGAATATATGCAATATGTCTCCAATTTCATCGTCAACGACGAAGCAAAGCGACTGGCTAATGAGCACGTTCGCAAGATGGTGATGAGGACAAACCGATACACTGGACAGCCATATAAGGACAGCAAGGCGCTGATGGCTTGGGAAATAGCCAACGAACCACGTTGCTTTGTCAATGATTCTCTCCATAAGCATAAATTCGTGGAATGGATAGATGAGCAGTCGAAACTGATAAAGAGCCTCGATCCTAATCACCTCGTCACTACAGGGTCGGAGGGAAAGCATGGATGCGAGGAAAGTATCCCACTATTCAAAGCCATCCACACACTGCCTTGCATCGACTATGCTTGCATACATATCTGGCCAAACAACTGGGGATGGCTCGGTAAATTCAATCAGAATTACGACTCTGACAAGACCATCGCCAAGGATGCGCCAGACCCGATAGTGGATAATGTCAAGGCAGCCTGCGATTCCACAATGGCTTATATCGACGAAGCATTCACCGCATTGCAAGGATATGGACGCCCTATAGTGCTTGAAGAGTTTGGCTATCCGAGAGACAGATTTATCTTTACGCCAGGTTCGCCCACAAAGGGACGCGATGCTTATTATAAATATGTATTCTCCATCATCCGCGATTCCGGAAAGATAGCCGGTTGCAATTTCTGGGGATGGGGAGGCAGAGCAAATGTGAAGCATACCATCTGGCAGCGTTGGGACGACTACGTCTGTGATCCAGCGCAGGAAGAGCAGGGGCTCAACTCCGTCTTCCGAGTGGATAAGTCAACGATGAAAATCATCAAGACAATGACTAAGCAGATCAATAATCCATAATCCCCCACGCCAAGAAAGAAGAATCTCCACCGTCCGCTCCTGTGCCAACGGCTTTTACCGTTGGATAACAAAAAGGCGAGCGCCCCCCAAAAAGAAAAAACAGAACAGAATGAAACAATATCTCCTACTACTACTCTTGATAGCCTTTTGCTCTACCAACGAGGTAAGAGCGCAGATAAAAGGCACCAATATCACCGTCACTGTCACTCCAAGCCATAAGGATTGGACGTACAAAGTAGGTGAGAAGATTGACTATACGGTTTGTGTGCTGAAGTCAGGCACCCTACTCGAAGATGCTGATATCTATTACGAGATGGGTCCTGAGATGTATCCCGACGTGAAGAAGGAAATGTCTCTCAAGACAGGAACGGCAAAACTAACATCGAAGATGCTGAAGCCTGGCTTCCACAAACTGTATGTCAAGGCTAAAGTAAACGGCAGAGAGTATGAAGCATGGTGCTCCGTAGCCGTTTCACCAGAGAAGATACAGCCACAGTCACAATGCCCGAAGGACTTTGATGACTTCTGGGCAAAGGCGATAGAGCAGGCTCGCTGGACGGCTTTAGAGTCGCATCTCGAATTTCTCCCAGATCGTTCCACACCTGATGTCAACACATATCATGTCAGTTTCCAGAATGACTGCTGGGGCAGAAGAGTCTATGGCATACTCAATGTGCCAACAAAGCCAGGCAAATACCCTGCAATACTCAAGGTGCCAGGAGCTGGAGTACGCCCTTATACCGGCGATGAAGGACTCTGCAAGAAAGGCGTCATAGTGCTTGAGATAGGCATTCACGGCATTCCTGTCACCAAACCGCAGGATTATTACGACAATCTCTTCTCTGCAGCGCTGAAAGACTACTGGATGAACGGCTGCAACAATCGCGACCGTTCCTATTATAAGCACGTCATCACGGGATGTATCCGTGCCATCGACTTCTTAGAGTCCACGCCATCTCTCTCCCTTTCATCATCATGGGATGGTAAGAATCTCGGAGTATGTGGTTCATCGCAAGGCGGTTTCCTCACCATTGCCACCACAGCCCTCGACAAGCGCGTGACCTGTTACGCTCCTGTTCATGCAGCCATGTGCGACCATGAGGCGGCGCTGAAGAAAGTGGCTTGCGGTTGGCCTCATGTCTTCTATCAAGTAGCCAATCCAGATATGAGAGAGGTGGAGTGCATGAGATATTATGATGGAGTCAATTTCGCTCGTCGCATCACCGTGCCGGGATGGTATTCCTTCGGATATAATGACAATGTAGTGGCGCCTACATCCATGTATGCCACCTACAATGTGGCAGGAGGCAAAAAGACTCTTTCGCCTTATCAGCAGACTGCTCATTTCTGGTATGAAGAGCAATACGCTGAGTGGTTTGACTTCCTGCTCAATAAACTTGTGGTCGAAAATAATATCAATAAATAAAAATATATAAAATATCAATAGAAAAAATAAACGTATATATTTTTTCTATTTTTTTCTATTGATAATTTATTCTATCCTACAACCTCCCAAAAACTAACAATGGCAAAAGAATTCGGACACTTCGATGACCTCCACCGCGAGTTTGTCATCACTGATCCTGCTACCCCTTTCCCTTGGATCAATTACCTCGGTAATGAGGACTTCTTCGGCTTGATTTCAAACACTGCCGGTGGTTATAATTTCTATAAGGACGCCAAGTTTCGCCGCATCACGCGCTATCGTTATAATGGCGTGCCAATGGATAATGGCGGTCGCTATTTCTATATCAATGATAATGGCACCGTCTGGAATCCGGGATGGAAGCCTTGCAAGACCCCGCTCGACTCCTATGAGTGCCGCCACGGCATGAACTATACCCGCATCACGGGCTGTAAAAACGGCATCGAAGCATCAGTATTGTTCTTCGTGCCATTGAAGACATGGGCTGAAGTGCAGAAGGTTACGCTTAAGAATACCACTTCCGAGAAGAAGACCATAAAGCTCTTCTCCTTTGCAGAATGGTGCCTTTGGAATGCTGCTACTGACATGGAGAATTTCCAGCGCAACTGGTCCACCGGCGAAGTGGAGATAGATGGCTCTGTCATCTATCACAAGACCGAGTATAAGGAGCGCCGTAACCATTATGCTTACTATGCCGTAACCAACTCGGAAATCAATGGTTACGATACGGACCGCGAGTCATTCATAGGTCTTTACAATGAGTTTGCCGCCCCGCAGTGCGTCATTGCCGGCAAGCCTGCCAATTCATTGGCGCACGGTTGGTCGCCTATTGCTTCGCATTATATAGAGGTGGAACTGGCACCGGGCGAGTCAAGAGATTACATTTTCCTTCTCGGATATGTGGAAAATGCACAGGAAGAGAAATTCTCAGCAGAGGATATAGAGCGCAAGAAAAATGGTACGCTCATCTCTTCGCAAGACTCCGACGTCACCCTCGTCAACAAGAAGAAAGCTCTTCAGACCATAGAGCGATTCTCCACCGTCGAGGCTGTCGATGCGGCATTCGCTGAGCTTGCTGGTATGTGGGACGAACTGCTCGATAAGTACGTTGTCAAATCAGATGATGAACGCCTCAATCGCATGGTGAATATATGGAGCCAGTATCAGTGTATGATTACGTTTAATTTCTCCCGTTCTGCAAGTTTCTTTGAGAGTGGAGTGGGACGTGGCATGGGATTCCGCGATTCCAATCAGGACCTCGTGGGCTTTGTTCATCAGGTGCCAAGCCGAGCACGCGAGCGTATCATAGATATTGCCTCTACACAGTTTCCTGACGGAGGATGTTACCATCAGTATCAGCCGCTGACAAAGCATGGAAATAATGACATCGGCGGAGGATTCAATGATGACCCTTGCTGGCTTATCTTCGGTACAGTGGCTTATATCAAGGAGACGGGCGACTTCTCTATCCTCGACGAACCAGTGCCTTTCGACAATAAGCCAGGCACAGAAGTCTCTCTCATGGAGCATCTGCGTATCTCTTTCAATCATGTGGTGGAGAATCTCGGTCCTCACATGCTTCCGCTCATCGGACGAGCAGACTGGAATGACTGCCTGAATCTCAACTGTTTCTCATGGGATCCGAATGAGAGTTTCCAGACCACGGAGAACAATTCCGAAGGTTCAAAGGCGGAGTCACTGATGATTGCCGGACTATTCGTCGTGACAGGTAAGGACTATGTCGAACTGTGTCGCCAGACAGGAAACAATGCCGAGGCGGACAGAGCGCAGAAGTGCATCGATGATATGGTGGAAGCCGTGAAAAGACATGGTTGGGACGGTGAATGGTATCTCCGTGCCTACGACTTCTACGGCAACAAGATAGGCTCCAACGAGAATGAAGAAGGCAAGATATTCATAGAATCCCAGGGCTTCTGCACCATGGCAGGAATCGGTCTGGAGGAAGGAATGGTGGATAAGGCAATAGACTCTTGCCGTAAGTATCTCGACTGCGAACACGGTATGGTGCTCAATAATCCTGCTTACACCACATATCATGTGGAGATGGGCGAGATAAGTTCTTATCCTGCTGGCTATAAGGAGAATGCTGGAATCTTCTGTCATAATAATCCTTGGGTCATCATTGGTGAGACTGTAGCCGGACGTGGCAATGATGCTTGGGAACTCTTCCGCAAGATTAGTCCGATGTATCTCAAGGATCAGGAACTGCATAAGGTGGAACCTTACGTCAACTGTCAGATGGTGGCTGGCAAGGATGCTGCCAAGCCGGGTGAAGGCAAGAACTCATGGCTCACCGGCACTGCGGCTTGGATGTGGCTCACAGTGAGTCAGTATCTCCTGGGTATCAAGCCTACATACGATGGCATAATGATCGATCCATGTCTCTCTTCCGACATCAAGGAGTATTCTGTCAAGCGTATTCTCCGTGGAGTGGAGTTTGATATCACCGTGAAGAATCCTGACGGAAAGCAGAAAGGCATAAAGTCAATCCTTGTGGATGGCAAGCCTATCGAAGGTAATATCGTCAAAGCCACATCGGGCAAGCATGTCGTTGAGGTGATGATGTAGTGAATGTCAAATAGGTAATAGATAATAGGTAAAAGGTAATAGGAGATTACACTTGTGAGGTAATAGATAATAGGTAAAAGGTAATTAGGAGATTACACTTGTGAGGTAATGGGTAATAGGTAAAAGGTAATAGGAGATTACCAAAGTTCGCTTGAGAGAAAAAATAGCGAGATACCATGAGTGGCAAGTGTATTCTCCTATTCCCTATTACTTATTCCCTATTCCCTATTACTCATTCCCTATTCCCTATTTCTTATTCCCTTTTCCCTATGTCCTTTCCCCCATTCCCTAAAAATACAAACATGAACAAGACAACAGCAATAATGGCAATGGCAGGTCTGGCATTTGCTTTGACTGCCAATGCGAAGAATGATGATGACATAAAGGTCAATCAGGTGGGTTATTACCCTAATGAACCGAAGGTGGCTGTCATCGAACCGACGGTGAAACAGCAGACATTTGCACTCAAGGATGCCAAAGGCAAGACCGTATGGAAAGGCAAGGCAGTCCGGAAGTCCGTCTCTCCTTTCTCAGGCAAAGTGCGTCAGGTGGTGGATTTCTCTGATGTCAGGAAATCAGGCACTTACACTCTCTGCGCCGGCAGTAGAAAGCAGAAGGTCGTTATCCGCAATGGAGCCTTCGCCGATGTGGCAAACAAGGCGATGAAAGCATTCTATCTGCAACGCACAGGAATGCCTATAGAGAAGGAATATGCTGGAGAATATGCCCGTCCGGCTGCTCATATGGACAGGAAAGTCTTTGTCCATCCTTCTGCAGCCACCGCTGAAAGGCCTGCCGGAACGGTCATTTCCTCGCCATTCGGATGGTATGATGCAGGAGATTACAACAAGTATATCGTCAATTCCGGTTTCACCATCGGCGTATTGCTGCAGGCTTACGAGATAAACCAGACCTACATCGACAGGATGAACCTCAATATCCCCGAGTCTGGCGACGATATTCCCGACTATCTCGATGAGATAATGTATAATCTCAAGTGGATGCAGACCATGCAGGACCCTACGGATGGAGGTGTATATCATAAGCTTACTACGCCAAACTTTGAAGGCTTTGTGATGCCAACGGAATGCAAGCAGGAGAGATATGTGGTGCAGAAAAGCACTCAGGCGGCTCTTGATTTCGCTGCTACGATGGCACTCGCCGCTCGCATCTACGGACAGTATGGCGCTTACAGACGTTTTGCCGGACAGGCTTTGGCGATGGCAGAGCGTGCCTATGCTTGGGCGGTGAAGAATCCACAGACCTTCTATGATCAGAACGGAAACAATGAGAAGTACGAACCGAAGGTGTTTACGGGAATGTATGACGACAAGCAGAGCGCAGATGAATTCTTCTGGGCGGCTACAGAACTCTATTTCGCCACAGGACAAAAAGGTTATCTCGAACAGGCTAAGCAGTTTGCTCCGACAGTTTACACGTTGCCAGTTTGGGGAAACGTCTCAGGACTGGGCATCCATCAATGGATCAATCAGGCGATGCTGAAGAATGAGAAAGCCGAAGAGAAAATGGTGGAAAAGATGAAGGCAGACATGATAGCCTTTTGCGACGACTGCGTGGCACGCATTCCTACATCGTCATTCCATAGTTCGCACGGCAACAGAGCAGAAGATTTCCCTTGGGGAAGCAACAGTGAGAAATGTGCCGGGCAAGGTATTGCCCTCCTTTATGCCTACACTCTGACCAATGACCACAAATATCTCGATGCGGCAGTGGGCGATGCTGACTATCTCCTTGGCAGAAATGCCACGGGTTATTGCTTTGTGACAGGATTTGGAACAAAGCAAGTGATGCACCCTCATCAGCGCATCTCTCATGCTGATGGCATAGAGGCGCCGCTTCCTGGTTTTCTCTGTGGCGGACCGAATGCTGGGCAACAGGACCGTGAGACCTGCAAGACCTATCCTTCCACTGCTCCCGATGAATCATATACCGATGATATGAACAGCTATGCGAGCAATGAGATAGCCATCAACTGGAACGCTTACCTCGTAGGATTCATGTCTTGGCTTGATGCGTCGCTGGGAAAATAGTGTTCTTTTGGAGAGAGAAAAATGGAACAAAACATGAATCTTTAAGCTATTATTTTGCGATAGCTGAGATATTAGGATGCGAAAGCATAGTTATTACATTGTAAAAGCATAGTTATTACCCTCTAAAAGCTAAGCTTTTGCGTTGCAATAACTATGCTTTCGCATTTTATTGATTATCAGCGCGTTGCAACGTCTCTATTTTGCCTTGAGGCAAAAGCAGGAAAATAGGACAATTTCCTCGGTAGGATGGCTGCTGGCATCCAACGGTAAAAGCCGTTGGCACAGTGGCGGCTTTGTTGGGTATCCAATTGTAAAAGCCGTTGGCATAGTGGCGGGGGGTATAAGTGAATAGGGATAACTGTCTG
>OQVQ01000715.1_pt1 | contig 14771 bp, 10 predicted proteins | sample 1691491 | NCBI WGS metagenome assembly OQVQ01 (sample SAMN03418252, study PRJEB22391) | human gut metagenome | biome: human-gut; feature: organic feature; material: feces | host: Homo sapiens | place: Tanzania | collected 2013-01
AATGCCCTCAAGAATTTCTTCAGGCTCGAAGATGGTCATATCATATTTAGCACACAGCTCTACTGGACACTGGCCAGCAGCTGCCCGCTCAACCTCGTTGACAATCTGACCATAGTTCAGCTCAGCCACTAAGATACCCTTTACCTTGGCTGCCAAAGCCTTGATAGCCTTATCAGCAAATGGCCAAATGGTAATCAAACGAACCATGCCAACCTTGATGCCCTTTTTGCGAGCTGCAAGAACAGCCTCATAGGCAGTACGGGCAGTACCACCAAAGGCAACTACGGCATATTCAGCATCCTCCATGCAGTATTCCTCTACATGGGTGATTTCGTCCTGAGCAATAGCAATCTTCTTGTGGAGGCGGTCAATTGCCTCGCGGGTAACCTTTGGACTGCCTACTGGGAAGCCGGTTTCGTCATGAATCAGACCAGTTACATGGATATGATAGCCGTTGCCGAAATCAGCTACATTTGGCACCAAATCCTCAGCAGGAGCATAAGGCTGATAGCCCTCAGCTCTGGTCTTACTAGGCTGACGGCGTGGATAAATTTCCAGCTCGCTGGCCTCTGGCAGCTCTACCTTCTCCCGGAGATGGCCTACGATTTCGTCCATAAGGAGAATAACAGGAGTACGGAAGCGTTCGGAATAATTAACAGCCATAACAGCAGTATCAAAAGCCTCACGAACACTCCAAGGGGACAGGGCAATCATAGGGTGATCACCGTGGGTACCCCAGCGAGCCTGCATAACATCACCCTGAGATGGGGCGGTTGGCTGGCCTGTGGAAGGACCAACACGCTGTACATTAACAATAACAACAGGAATCTCAGCAGCAGCAGCATAGCCAATCAGCTCCTGCTTCAGGGAGATGCCTGGACCGGAGGAGGCGGTGAGAGCCTTCTTGCCTGCCAGAGAGGCACCAAGAACAACACCCATAGAGGCAATTTCATCCTCCATCTGTACGAACTTGCCACCAACCTTAGGCAGCATCTTGGCCATGCCTTCGGCTATTTCTGTGGAGGGAGTAATAGGGTAACCACCAAAGAAACGGACACCAGCAGCCAGTGCACCCTCGGCACAGGCTTCATTACCCTGCATCAATCTCGCTTTACTCATTTTGCCACCTTCTTATCTACAAAAATTGCATAATCAGGGCAGCGCAGCTCGCACTGGCCACAGGCTATGCAGTCATCAGCCTTCAGAATAACCACTTTGCCCAGCTCGGAAAGACCGAGAACCTGCTTGGGACAAAAGGCTACACATATACCACAGCCCTTGCAGCGTGGCAGTTTGAGCGTAATCTCAGAATTCATATCTGACCCTCCAATACAATACACAATTAGTCCTTTACATCACAAAAGGTATTATATCATTTTGTAGAGGACTTGTGTAGTATTTTTTTATTATATTACTCAAGGAATACAAAATATATTGTATAAGGCATAGTAAATTCGTTTTCTTTTAATTGAATCGCTTTTCCCAGACTGAAAAAGGCTAATTGGTACTTTATGACCATAAATTGTAGGATATTTTTGGAAATAAAGCTAAATTGTCTATTGTTATAGGAAAGAAAATGTATTTAGTTCAGATTTTGGTATGATTTAGCAGAAATGAGGATTGTTCTATTCTGATTGAAAAGGTATACTTTGAATAGAATCTGAAATAATCCACAGACAGGAGCGATGAACATGAGTGTGGAAATTAATATTAACAAGGCTGTGAAAAAATATGGCAATTTGACCATTATTCCAGGCTTGGATGAGCATATCAAAAATGGAGAATTTTTTACCTTGCTAGGTCCATCTGGCTGTGGTAAAACTACTTTGCTACGTATGATTGCAGGCTTTAACAGCATTGAGGGCGGCACTATTGCCTTTAATGACAAGGTTATCAACGATATTCCTGCTCATGAAAGAAATATCGGTATGGTGTTTCAGAGCTATGCAATTTTTCCTCATTTGACTGTGCGAGAAAATGTAGAATATGGCTTGAAGCTGCGGAAGCTGCCCAAGGCAGAAATGAAGGAAAAAGTAGATAAGATTTTGGATGTGGTACAGATTACAGAGTATCAGGATAGATTGCCTGAGAGACTGTCTGGCGGCCAGCAGCAGCGAGTAGCTCTAGCTAGAGCTATTGTTATTCACCCCAGTGTACTGCTAATGGATGAGCCACTGTCCAATCTGGATGCCAAGTTGAGGGTGGAAATGCGTACTGCTATTCGGGAGGTACAGAAGCAGGTGGGAATTACCACGGTTTATGTTACCCATGATCAGGAGGAGGCTCTGTCAATTTCGGATAGAATTGCTGTTATGAAAAAGGGTGAGATTCAGCAGACAGCCCGTCCTCATACTATTTATACCCGACCATATAATGTTTTTGTTTCTACTTTCATAGGTCACTCCAATTTGTTCCACGGCACCATCAAGGGAGACGCCAATGGCAAGGTTGTAGTTTTCAACGATGGCTATATCATGCCTATGGATAATTTATCTGAGGATGCTGTAGACGGTATGGAGGTTATTATTTCCGTTCGACCAGAGGAGTTTTCTATTCAAAAGGATGGCTTGAAATGTAAAATCAAGAATAAGGTATTCTTGGGCAAATACAATACATACTTTTTGGAATTTCCAGAGAATATGTTGATACCAGATCAGCCATCTATAGAATTTTCTCAGGATTTGGGCCATGCGGAGAGACTGCTGGATATCGACGAGGAGGTTGTACTGAGGCCTAATCCGGCCAAGGTGAATATATTTACTGCTGATGGCAGTAGAAACCTTTTGAAGGGTGTGGTGCTCCATGAATAAAAAGCTAATACGTTGGGATTTCTGGACTGGGGTAACTCTACTGGCCATTCTGGTCTTTGGGCTGTTCCTGATTTATCCACTGTTTTCCCTTTTTATTACCGCCTTTCAGGATCCAGAAACCGGGGCTTTCACCTTGGGGCATTTCACACACTTTTTCCAGAGAAAATACTATTATGAATCTATGATAAACAGCTTTACAGTTACTACCTGTGTAACGGTGCTGGCTATTATTATCGGTACTATTTTGGCCTATTTTATGTCCATGTACAAGGTGAAATTTAAGAGTGCTGTGGAGGTTTGCATCATTATCTCTCTGCTGTCTCCGCCATTTATCGGGGCTTATTCCTGGATTCTCATTGGCGGCCGCAGCGGTGTGTTGACCCAATGGCTGCAAAATAGCTTTGGCATCGAGGCGCCATCTATTTATGGTTTTAGCGGGATTTTGCTGGTGCTGACCTTGAAACTATATCCCTTTATTTATCTTTATGTCTCTGGTGCTTTAAAAAGCATTGATTCGGCCTTGATAGAAGCAGCAGAAAGCTTGGGCTGCAGCGGTATCAAAAAGGTATTTACCGTAATCGTTCCGTTGATTACCCCGACTATTTTGGCGGGTGCTCTCATGGTATTTATGAATGCTATGGCTGACTTTGGTACACCTATGCTGATAGGTGAGGGCTTCAATGTTATGCCGGTTATGATTTACTCAGAGTTTATCAACGAGGTAGGAGATCAGGCCAATTTTGCCGCAGCTATGGCAGCGATTATGGTATTTATTACCTCGGTAATTTTCCTGTTGCAGAAATATGTGGTGAACCGCAAATCCTTTACCATGAGCTCTCTTAGACCAATTCAGGTAGGTGAGCTGCATGGGGTGGAGAACATGCTTATGCATGCAGGTATCTATCTGCTGGTGGCTTTGTCCCTGATACCTCAGATTATGGTTATCTATACATCATTCCTGAAAACCAGCGGTGCTATTTTCGTAGATGGTTATTCTTTGGATAGCTATCGTACTATATTCAACACTTTGGGCGCTGCTATTCAGAATACCTATATGTTCAGCACCTGTGCTATGCTGATGATTATATTCCTGGGTATGACGGTGGCTTATCTTCCCACCCGCCGTAAGAGCTGGTTGACAGAGGTTATTGATACCCTGACTATGTTCCCGTATATTATACCCGGTTCTGTGCTTGGTATTACTCTGCTGTTGGCCTTTAATGATGAACCCCTGTTGCTGTCAGGTACAGCCTTTATCATTATCATATCCCTGGTAATCCGCAGATTGCCTTATACCCTGCGTTCCAGCTCGGCTATTCTCTATCAGATTAGTCCCAGCATGGAGGAGGCATCCATTAGTCTGGGGGCCTCTCCCTTAAAGACTTTCTTCAAGATTACGGCAGTTATGATGTTGCCGGGGGTTATGAGTGGTGCCATTCTGTCCTGGATAACAGCTATCAATGAATTAAGTTCCTCAGTTATTCTCTTTACAGGAGCTACCAAGACCATGTCTGTAGCGATTTATACTGAGGTTATCCGGGCCAGCTATGGTACAGCGGCAGCTCTCTCAACTATATTGACATTGACAACAATTACCGCAATGGTTATCTTCTTCAAGGTATCCGGTCGCAAGGATGTTACCCTGTAAATGGTATCTGGGAAATCCTGCAGCATATTAATTGGCAAGTGGATAAATTGTATATAAAAAGGAGGAGTATCAAATGAATTTCAAAAGACTCAAGAAATGGGTAGCTGTAGCCCTGGGAACTGTTATGATGACAGCGGCTCTGGCAGGCTGTGGCGGCGAGCAGAAACAGGAAGCTAAGGGGGATGACAATACCCTGGTAGTATATTGTCCTCATCCTATTGCCTTTATTAACCCGCTGGTGGAGGAGTTTGAGAAGAGCAGCGGTGTCAAGGTTGAGGTTATTGCTGCTGGCAGTGGTGAGCTTCTGAAACGTGTGGAATCTGAAAAGGCCAATCCCTTGGGGGATATTTTCTGGGGTGGCTCTCTGAATACCATGAAGCCAAAGGCTGATTTGTTTGAGAATTATACCTCTGCCAATGAGGATCATGTACAGCCAGCCTTTAAGAATACGGAGGGACCTCTTACTCGATTTACCGATATTCCAAGTGTTATTATGGTAAATACCAATCTGATTGGGGACATTAAGGTTGAGGGCTATGAGGATTTGCTGAATCCAGCTTTGAAAGGCAAGATTGCTACAGCAGATCCATCTAAATCATCTTCCTCCTATGAGCATCTGGTAAATATGCTTTATGCTATGGGCAAGGGTGATCCAGATAAGGGCTGGGACTATGTGCAGAAGCTTTGTGAAAATCTGGATGGCAAGCTGTTGTCTGGCTCCTCTGCTGTATACAAAGGTGTAGCCGATGGTGAATATGCTGTTGGTCTGACCTTTGAGGAGGGCGGCGCCAAATATGTAGCTGACGGTGCGCCTGTCAAGCTGGTTTACATGAAGGAGGGCGTTATCTCCAAGCCAGATGGTATCTATATCATCAAGAATGCTAAGCATATGGAGAATGCCAAGAAGTTTATTGATTTCATTACCAGCAAGGAAGCTCAGACTTTGATTACTCAGAAGCTCCATCGTCGCAGTGTTCGCGATGATGTACCTGCTCCTCAGGGCCTGCAGGACAAGTCCACCATTAACATTATTCAGGATGATGAGACTGTAGTAAATCAGAACAAGAAGGCTTGGCTGGATAAGTTTAAGGATATTTTCACCAGCACCAAGTAATAGCTGATACTGCTATTGCAAAATAGGTAAAAGAAAGATAACTGCCGTAATCCACTGCGGCAGTTATTTTTTTGGCGGTGGTTATGAGTGAAATTTGGTTGAGACTAGAGCTAGAAAAGCATTTTCTTAAACTTGTTTAGGAGTTATAATATTTCTAAAGACCAAAGGGGGTAGGGGTATGCGCAGTTTTCAACAGGATATACGTAAAACCTTGACTCAGTATGCCCTGATTCCGGTGCTGGTGATTGCTTTGTTGGGAACTGTAATAGGAGTTTGGAGCTGGCAGCATGATGTGGAGGAACGAAGCGTTCAGGTTTCGGATACAGCGGCAGATGTGCTGAATGAAATTTTGGCAGACTATAAGGCCAGGGTAAATTATGTGGTGGAAAATGAAGATTTTCACAATACTCAGCAGGATGCTCAGCATCGCCGGGCGGTGTATGAATGGCTGTATCACGAGGTAAATATTACCCATGATAATACCCTGTTTTATCTGGTGGATACTCAGGGAAAAATTCTCCTTAGCAATCGCAAAGAACTACCTGCCTATATGGAGGATACCCCTATGACCTGGGGCTTGTGGCAGCGGCTGAGGGCTGAGCCAGATAGGGTACTGGTGGAATTTAGTCCCCGTATGGATAACAAGAATAGTGATTTGCTGGTGGCTAGAGCAGTATTAAGAGATGGTCAGCTAAAGGGCTATTGGCTTTTCGTTATCAGTGGGGAATATATTGCTAATGCCATTAATTCACCTTATTTGGATTTTGCTATGGTAAATAATTTTGGCTATGCTTCTATTGCCACCAATCCTGTTTTGCAGGATAAACAGTTTCAAACCATGCCCAAGGAGATGCTGGGGAAGAATCAGGAAATTGCCAATGTTGATAATAGAGATTTTTATATTACCTGTCGCAAATTGTCAGAGGGAGATTTTTATCTCTATAGTGCTATGTCTGTTAGTGCTTTGGAGGAACGCTATCAGCTGGCGGCAGGCATTTTGTTTTTGATATTGCTGTTGATGATTCCAGTGCTGATATTCAGAGTAAGAAAGGAGAGTCTGGCTCGGGCTAAGGCAGCTGATGATCTGATAGAGGCCTTTAGGGCTTTGAAGCATGGAGATTTGCAAAGCCAGCTAAAGCTGGAAGGGCAGGACTTTGACATCGTAGTTAGTGCCTATAACCATATGGTTAACAGCTTGCAACGCTTGATGGCTCAGAATGAAGCCAGGGCCAAAGCCAACGCAGTGTCGGAGATAAGGCAGCTGGAGGCACAGTTCCATCCTCATTTTATTTTTAATACTCTGGAAAATATTAAATTCATGGTTAAGCTGAATCCAGAGGCAGCTATGAAGATGATTGTGGATTTGTCCTCCATACTTCGCTATGGTATTAATAATCTGGCCCAACAGGTAACTTTGACTGAGGATTGGCAGTATACTACCCGGTATCTGGAAATTATGAAGTACCGTTTTGGCAAAAGACTACAGTGTGAGTTTGATATTAGGGTAGATATGGATACCGTCATAATTCCCAAGCTGATTTTTCAGCCTATTTTGGAAAACGCCATTAAATATGGTGAAGGGCCAGACGGTACTATTCATATCTGTCTCACTGTTAAGGCTCAGGAGGATAGCTTGTTAATACAGGTAGCCAATGGAGGGCCAGCGATTCCTCCAGAGCAGATGGTCAGTTTGCAAAAGCTGTTAAAAGGCAAGGATAATAATACTATCCATACGGGGATTTACAATGTACATAGAAGGCTAAGATTGGCCTATGGCAAGAAATACGGCTTGTCCATTGAAAGTCCCAAGGCAGGCGGAACTGTGGTAGAGCTGAAATTACCCTTTGTTTGTAAGAATGAAAAGGTGTAATAAACACTGGAGATTTGAGGAAAAAGCGGAGGTGAAGCTGCGGAATGTTGAAATTGGTCATAGCTGAGGATGAGGATATTATTCGTATGGGATTGATGCAGACCATTGACTGGCAGGCTATGGAGGTGGAGCTGGTAGGGGAGGCAGCAGATGGTATGGAGGCTTTGGAGCAGGTGAAGAAACTTCAGCCGGATGTACTGTTGACAGATATTCGTATGCCTCGTCTTAGTGGCTTGGAATTGGCAGATAAGGTATTGGCAATGGGGCAGAGAACCAGAGTGGTATTTCTCACCAGTTATGCAGAGTTTGATTATGCCAGGGAGGCGTTACGGCTGCAGGCAGTAGATTATCTCCTGAAACCGGTGGAGGAGAAAGAGTTGGCCAGAGTAATGCAGAATATTGCTAAGAATTTGGCTAATCAGGCAGAATTGGAGGCTGGAGGGGAAAATGGCCCGGTTTCTAACCGTGAGGTAAAGGAGCTGACGGATTGGCTGGAGCTTTTGCAGGAGCCGGGGCTGAATCCTCATGTCCGCAGGGTTTTGGAACGGATTGTGACAGCATATAATCAGCATCTAAGCATAGAGGAACTGGCTGGGGAACTGCAGGTTAGTACCAGCTATCTTAGCCGCAAGTTAAAGGAGGTTACGGGCCATACTTTTGGTGGGCTTTTGGCTAGATATAGATTGCAGAAGGCACTAAAATTGCTGGCTGAGGGAGAGTATCGTGTTTATGAAGTGGCTGAGCAAACTGGCTTTGGGGAGTATAAGAACTTTTGCCAGACCTTTAAAAAATATCTCCATGAATCCCCCAAAAGATATATGCAGCAGAGAGAAAATCAAGTATTGCAGCGCATATAACAAGAAAAACTTTTCTGCGCTGTTATAAGAAGCTGCTTTCCTTAGAAAAATTATATTGACATTACTATTACTAAATCGTAATATATAGATATAATACTTTTGAATTAAGAAAGGCGGGGGTTGGCTATGAAGAAGTATATTATTGTAGGAGGCGTAGCAGGGGGAGCTACTGCCGCAGCAAGATTACGCCGGTTGGATGAGCAGGCCGAAATTATTCTTGTAGAGCGGGGCGGGGAAATTTCCTTTGCTAATTGTGGATTGCCTTATTATGTGGGAGGAGTAATCAAGGAGCGGGATGAACTGCTTCTTATGCTGCCTCAGAGATTCCGCAATATTTTTAATGTTGATGTGCGGACTCACAGCGAGGTTGTCAAGGTAGATACAGCCAACAAAAAGGTTTCCATCAGAAATTCCGAGGGGGAATATGAGGAAAGCTATGATGCATTGGTTTTGTCTCCTGGAGCCAAGGCTCTTAGACCACCAATTCCTGGTATTGATAATAAGCATATTTTAACGCTTAGGAATGTGCCGGATGCAGATGCTTTGCGGGATTTGTCTCTGCGCTATTCAGAAGGCAAAGCTGTGGTTATTGGCGGCGGTTTTGTAGGCATCGAGGTGGCAGAGAATCTAAAGGAGCGAGGGTTGGAGGTTACGTTAGTGGAAGCAGCACCTCATATTTTGGCTCCTTTTGATGATGATATGGTGGTGTTGGCTGAAAAGGAACTTAGAGAGCATGGCGTTAAGCTGATACTAGGCAATGGGGTAAAGGAATTTGTCTCTTTGGATGATAGACATCAGGAGGTGCGACTGGCTGATGGTCAGGCTGTAACGGCAAATCTGGTGGTACTGGCTATGGGTGTGAGACCAGATACCGGATTTCTAGTAGATAGTGATATTAAGTTGGGAGATAGAGGACATATTCTTGTTAATGAATTTATGGAAACTAACGCCAAGGATGTTTATGCAGTAGGGGATGCAGTAATGACCTATTATAGTCAGACTGGTAAAGCTGCGGCCTTGGCCTTGGCAGGACCTGCCAACCGTCAGGGGCGTTTGGCAGCAGATAATATAGCTGTGAGACAGAAAAAATATCAGGGAGTTGTAGGCACCTCTATTTTGAAGGTATTTGATTTGGTGGCGGCTTCTACTGGTAAAAATGAACGTACCTTACAGGGGGAAGGTCTGGTATATGGCAGGGATTATCGTTTTACCATTACCTATCCTGCCTCTCATGTAACCTATTATCCTGGAGCAGAGGTTTTTGCCCTCAAGATGATTTTCCGGTTGTCTGATGGAAAATTATTAGGTGCTCAGGCTATGGGGAAAAAGGGTGTAGATAAATGTATTGATACCCTGGCAACTGTACTGCGCTTAGGCGGGACGGTAGAGGATTTGATAGATTTGGAGCTTTCCTATGCGCCACCTTTTGGAGCAGCCAAGGCTCCAGCCAATATGGCAGGTTATTTTGCAGAAGATATTATAAATGGTCTAACGGATCCAATACTGCCTCATGAGGTGGCAGAGGAAGTGGCTCAGGGGGCTGTTGTTATTGATATTCGCAGTAAGGCCATGCATGAGGCAGGCCATATTTCTGGGGCTATTAATATTCCTACGGAAAAGCTGCGTTCAAATCTTCAGCAGTTGGATAAGGATAAGACTTATATTATTGCTTGTGTAACTGGCCTTAATGGCTATTTTATAGAGCGCATGCTGCGGCAAAAGGGTTACAAGGCACGCAATCTTATAGGCGGACATACTTACTATAAAACTGTCAAAGGACAGTAATTATTTGGACAAGAGGTGTAAATATGGGCAGATATGATAATTATTTATTGGTGACGGATATGGATGGCACCCTTTTAAATTCTCAGCGTCAGGTATCAGAGAAAAATCTAGCTGCTATAGATAGATTTACAGCAGAGGGGGGTAGATTTTGTGTAGCAACAGGCAGAACGGCAGAAAATGCGGCGATTTTTCTTCACAATGTCAATATTAACACCTCTGGCATATTTTTTAATGGGGCCATGCTTTATGACTACAAGAAACAAAGGATAATGGCTAAGGAGCCCCTGGTGGGAGAGATATGGCAACATTATGTAGACCTGTTACTGGAGAAGTATCCTGAGATTTGTGTACAGATTTATGCCGTAGATACCTGCTATGTGGTTAGCAATACGCCTCCAGAAGCCCCTGTCCTACAGGCTATGAGTTTTCCTTATAAATTTAGTAGGTGGCAGGATATTCAGCATCTGGACTGGTTAAAGCTGATGCTGGTAGGAGAGCCGGAGCTTTTGCACCAGGCCAAAGAGGAAGCAGAGAAAATGGGGCTGATGAAAATTTCCAACAGCTTCTTTTCGGAAAGTAATTTTTATGAATTTGTGGCTGCTAATGCCTCCAAAGGACATATGCTGGAGGTACTGAAGGCGTTGCCAGAGAATCAGGGCCGAAAAGTAATTGCTATGGGGGATTATGCCAATGATGATTATATGCTGAAAATGGCGGATGTAGGCATAGCCTCTGGTAATGCTATTCCTCAGACAAAGCAGGCAGCAGATAGAGTAGGTGTTACCTGCGACGAAGGTCTGACAGCCTATGTAATTGACCTTATCGATAAAGGAGAAATCTAATTTTTCTTTTAGAATGTACAAATTGCCCTTATCCAAGAGGGAAAAGCTCTTGGCCTAGGTACTTTGTTCCCTTGTACAATATACAATAATAATATATAATATAATGTACGAAAATGTATTGTAAAATAAGGAAATATTGGACGGGAGCAGATAACAGGATGAAGCAAATGGGATTTTTGGGGCCATTGGGAACCCATAGCGAAGCAGCAGCGATATATTTAAAGGGTATGGTGCCAGAGGAATATGAGCTGGTGCCCTGTGCCAATATATATGAGGCCATTCATCAGGTGGAACAAGGACGGCTGGATTCCTGTCTGGTGCCGGAAGCGTACCATATGTACTTCCTGATTTTTGCGTACATTCTGCTGGGTGGCCGCATTGTATTGACTGCCTTGAAGAATATCGCTAAGGGTAATGTGTTCGACGAAAACTTCCTGATGACTGTTGCTACGCTGGGTGCATTTGCTATTCAGGCGTGGGAAGAGGCTGTTGGCGTTATGTTCTTCTACCGCGTGGGCGAATATTTTGAGCAGCGTGCCGTAGAAAAGAGCCGCGGACAGATTATGGATGCTGTCGACCTGCGTCCGGAGGTTGTCAACCTGCTGGTGGGCGAAGAGGTGAAGGTTATTCCTGCTGCTGATGCTCATGTAGGCGATATCCTGCTGGTGCGCGTAGGCGACCGTATTCCTTTGGACGGCGTTGTTATTGATGGCGTAAGCCTTGTTGATACATCTCCGGTAACCGGTGAGCCTGTACCTGTGAAGCGCCAATATGGCGATGAGGTTGTTTCCGGCTGTGTAAATACCTCTGGCATGCTGAAAATTCGTGTTGAAAAGGTGCTTGAGGAGTCCATGGTAACGCGTATTCTGGACAGCGTAGAAAATGCTGCTGCCAGCAAGCCGACCATTGACCGCTTCATTACCCGCTTTGCACGTGTCTATACTCCGTTTGTTGTTGCTGCTGCAGTACTGACTGCTGTGGTTCCGTCCCTGATTACCGGCGACTGGAATAAATGGATTTACACTGCGCTGACCTTCCTCGTTATCAGCTGTCCGTGCGCACTGGTGCTGAGCGTACCGCTGGCATTCTTCTCCGGCATTGGCGCAGGCTCCAAGTATGGCATTCTCTTCAAGGGCGGCGTAGCTATGGAGGCACTGAAAAACATTGCTGCTGTAGTTATGGATAAAACCGGTACGGTTACGAAGGGCAACTTTGTGCTGCAAAAGGTTAATGCTGCTGAAGGCATGAGCGAGGATGAGCTGCTGCGTCTGTGCGCTAGTGCAGAGCTTGTTTCTACCCATCCGATTGCTGTAAGCATCGTAGAGGCTGCTAAGGCTGAAAAGCTTGAGCTTGTGCGCCCCGATAAATTTGAAGAAATTGCCGGCGAAGGCCTGGTTGCGTACTTTGGCGCACGCAAGGTTCTGTGCGGCAATACCAAGCTGCTGCAACGCTTTAACGTTGAATACGGCGGCTATACTCCTACCGAAAGCGGCAGTGAGGTGCTTGTTGCAGACAACGGCCTGTATATGGGACAGCTGCTGATTAATGATACGCTGAAGGAGGATGCCAAGGAGGCCATTGCTTCCCTGAAGAAGCAAGGTCTGGTTACGGCTATGCTGACCGGCGATGCGCAGAAGGAGGCACAGGCTGTGGCTAAGGCTGCAGGCATCGACGAGGTGCGTGCTCAGCTGCTGCCGCAGGATAAGCTCAGCGAGCTGAATATGCTGCGCAACAAGTTTAAGGGCAAGCTCTGATAAAAAACGCCCTCTTACGTTAGATTTTTTTGTAAAGGATACGAATAGAATTCAGTACGCACAGCAACGATACACCAGTATCCGCGAAAACTGCTGCCCACATGGAGGCATAGCCCATGAGGCCGGCAATCATGATGACAACCTTCACTGCCATGGCTCAGGGACAAGACATCAAAGCTTACAACGAAGCCGGGCGTTTACCGTATGCGTGACAGGGCTGGGAATATAATTTATGTCGGAAAGGCGAAAAATCTGAAAAACAGGGTGACAAGCTATTTCCGTGAAAACCCCGACCATACACCGAAGGTCGCAAAGATGGTATCGCATGTTTACGATTACGATTTTATAGTTACGGATTCGGAATATGAGGCACTTGTTCTCGAATGCTCGATGATAAAGCAGTTTTCTCCGAAATACAATATTTTGCTGAAGGATGACAAGGGGTATTTTTATATAAAAGTATCCGAAGGACCGTATCCGAGAATAACCGCTGAAAAGCAGAAGACGGGAGCGGGTGAGTTTCTCGGTCCGTACACGGGCGCATTTGTCGTAAATCAGACTGTAAGTGAAGCTAACAGGGCATTCAGGCTGCCGAACTGCCGAAGAAAATTTCCGCAGGATTTCAAAAAGGAACGCCCCTGTCTTAACTATCATATAGGTCAGTGCATGGGCGTTTGTCTGGGCAATATTTCCGAAGAAGAATATAATTCGGCGGTGTCTGAAGCGGTCGAATATATAAGAAACGGAAGCAAATCAAGCGTTGAGCGTATGACCGAGCAGATGAACAAGGCGGCGGATGAGCTTGATTTTGAGCTTGCCGCAAAGCTGCGTGACAGGATAATCGCAGTTCAGAAAGCCGCTGACAAGCAGAAGATAATCGATGGTTCCATTCCCGACACGGACGTTATCGCATTTGCGCAGAATGGCTCTGATGCATGTGTTTCCGTGCTTTTGTACAGGGGCGGACGGCTGCATGACCGTGTTCAGTATTTTCTCGGAGATTCCGATAGCTATGAGGAGATGTGCAGCGATTTTATTCTGCAGTTTTACAGTGATGGGCGTGATATTCCGCGTTCGGTATTGATAGAAAATGAGCTGCCGGATATTGAGCTTATCCACACTGTTCTGCGTGAGCGTTGCGATCATGCTTTTGAGATAACAACGCCTAAAAAAGGCAGGCTTTCACGTCTGACGGCACTTGCAAAATCCAATTCCGAGGAATTTCTGTCTGTGAAGATAGGCAGGACCGGCAAGGAGATAGCGGCTCTTGAGGAGCTTGCAAGGCTTCTCGGACTGCCTAAAACCCCGCTTTACATTGAGTCCTACGATATTTCCAATCTTGCATCAACGTCAATGGTAGCCGGCATGATCGTTTTTGAGAACGGCAGACCGCTGAAAAAGGCGTATAAGCGTTTTTCGATAAAGGAAAATATCATTCAGAACGATGTTGCGTGTATGCGTGAGGTGCTTGAACGAAGATTCGGACATTACCTCGATAAAAATGAAAAGGATGAGGGATTTTCACGTCTGCCCGATCTTATACTGCTTGACGGCGGTCAGGGACAGATAGGCGCAGTTGAGCCTGTTCTGCGTGAAATGGGCATAAATGTGCCTGTTTTCGGCATGGTCAAGGATGGAAGACACCGCACAAGAGCGGTCACGTCGTCGGGCGGAGAGCTTTCTGTTCCGCCTAACAGTGCGGCTTTTATGCTTGTAACAAGAATACAGGACGAAGTTCACAGATTTGCAATAACATACCAGAGAAGCAAACATGCCAAAGAAACATTTACCGTCGGCATCACGTCGATAAAGGGAATAGGCGAGAAAAAAGCGCAGAATCTGTTTCTGAAATTCAAGACGAAGGAAGCTTTGAAGGCTGCAACACCCTTGACGATCGCAGCGATCTTCTCGGGATAATTCTTTCCGCATGCTATGTAATCGAGGAAGAAAAGAGGTTCTCCTCCGGCACATGCCACATCATTGACACACATGGCAACACAGTCGATGCCGACAGTATCATGCCTGTCCATCAGAAATGCCAGCTTGATCTTCGTGCCGACGCCATCCGTACCGGAGAGCAGCACCGGCTTC
>OQVQ01000719.1_pt1 | contig 14688 bp, 11 predicted proteins | sample 1691491 | NCBI WGS metagenome assembly OQVQ01 (sample SAMN03418252, study PRJEB22391) | human gut metagenome | biome: human-gut; feature: organic feature; material: feces | host: Homo sapiens | place: Tanzania | collected 2013-01
TTTTCATATATGTGGGCTTGTGGTTTTGTTGTCTTGTTGTCTTGTTGTTTTGTTGATTGCAAGAAATCTCCACTGCGTCAGCGCGATTTTTCACTCTTCACTTTTCACTTTTCACTAAAGAACTAAGGATTATGAATTATGAATTATGAATTATGAATTATGAATTAAAACTCATTGTTCTCCCAGATAGAAGAAGTACAATCTATTCTCATTCTCATACAGTTGCACGCCTATCGTGGCATCTGCCCTGTTCTCTGTGTTGATCCATGTCGTCTGGGTCTTATCCGGATTTGTGCTAAGAAGATGGAATTCACCGTTCAGTTCCTCCTTCATGGCTTTCATATCCACATCATCATTGAGCACGAAGAAATACTTGCTGATGATGGAATTGTCAGACACGACGAAATACAGCTGCTTTGCATACTGGTTATCCATATCAAAGAATATCACGTTCTTGTAGGGATAGCCGCCTGGATACTTCGATTCAAAATCCGTCTTTGTCATTCCCAATGCCGGGAGATACTGCTGGAACAAGGACGATGTTATCTCCTGTTGGTTCAGGTCATAGTACTCTATCCTGTTGTCATCACGATAATGGAAGATGGAGTATGTGTAACCGCTGTTCTGATACAGGTCCGCCTTTTTTCCATTCAGGTCGATTTCCTGTATGAATTCATACCTTGAATTCAGATATTTTGTCACGTCCTCCGGAGAGACACCTTCCTTGCAGTGAACTGCAAACGAATTCATCAGCCTGCCTTTTCCACGGAAATAGAATGAGGCATAATCGAGATCCCAATCCGAATTCTCCGGTATGGCATACCTTACCGAGTCTTTTGCCTCCGCCAGAGGTTGCTGTCCGGTGAAGATAAGGTCGATATCAGCCCTTGATTTGGCAAACAGGACTGTGTAATCAGGTATGTTTACCGGTCTTTTCTGGAATATCAGCGTGTTGGTATCTTTCTTATATTGCGCCACGAAGATGGAAGCCGTCAAGCTCTTGTGGCTTGTGAACAGTCCCATCTCCGTATTGTAGAAATACTTGTCCTTCAGATAATTGATGATTTCTTCCTCGCTTATGCCGGCTTTGAAGAAGATTCCGAGTCCTACCACCACTCCATTCTCGATACTGAAGCCTACGTACTTTATCATGTCATGCGTAGTGTTGACGCCTGTATAGAAAGCATCTTTCTCCGTGAGTTCGTCTGGAGTGCCGAGCAGGTCTTTCATTTCTGCCACCGTCAGTCCTATTGCCTTGGTATAATCCATCCAGAGGTCATCGATGTCATTGCCTACCATCACCTTGACATAAGTGCCCTGTGCATTCTTGAGATATACCGTTCCCTTCATACCATTCGACTTTGCAGTGGTTCCATCTATCGAAACTATGCGGGAGTCGGTGCTTTCCAGTCCGGAGCAAGGCAGTTCCGCCTCAGCGCCAAGGTCGAGATTGACGACATTGCTGATTCTGTACAGCACTGTCTTGCCAATCTTGTCTGAATACAAAGTGATGGAATAATCAGGCTTGTAGTCAGTCAATGTGAAGTCACTAAACTGATTCTGACCCATCAGTTTATAGGTATATGTCAGTTTGTTGGCATTGATCTCATATCTACCTTCCGTATGTGATGCCCTGTAATTATTGGCATACTTGTCATGGAATGTACCGTTCTCGGTATATTTGACCTCTTCATTCTCGATAGGGTCATACCATAAACCTGCTATTTCCGAATAGCCTATCGTGGAATTTCCTTCTCCTGCATGATTACAATCTTCCTCACTGCACGATGAAAAGCCGAGGACTGTCGCTGCTGCGACTAAAAACAAATACTTTCTCATTATATTTCTTGTTGTTATGATTACTCTTTAATTTGGTCGGGAAGAGTCTGATCCTGGCGCCGAACTTTCCTCCAAACCGTTTTCTTTACCGTTTTCTCCACCTGCTCCACTGCCTTTTCGATTGAGAATCTCATTGACGATGGCTTTCTCCAGAACTGCATTTTCTTTGCTTCCGACTTCCTTTACGGCACCGGTTTCTATCATTCGGGGCACTTTACTTTGCCTTTTCTCCTGTCGTTTGACATTGGTCTTATTCTTCTTTACCGTGTCAGCCATAGCCGGAGGTTGGACTGGAGCGGACGTTTCTCTTCCAGCCCAGTTCCATCCAAACACGACAAGGAGGACGAGAAACGACAGTATCAGAATGCCATACAGCATCCTTCTGTCTGATTTAGGTTCGTCTGCTTCGCTTTGTTCCGCCTCATCAGCAGTGACAATCTGCAGCATTGCGATGGTGATATTATCGCTTCCACCATGATCAAGAGCCATTTCCGTCAGTTGCTCCTTGCACTCCTGCAGATCGTCTGCATGGTCTTCCATGACTCTGTAAATCATGTTGTCGGTACAGACACCACACAGTCCGTCAGAGCAAAGCAAGATAACCTGACCTTCCTCCAAGGAAATCTCTGCTACATCAGCCTTCGCAGTCTGCGAATTGTCTCCCAGACTGCGGGTGATGATATTGCTGTTGGGATGGTTCATTGCTTCGATTTCCGTCAGTTGTCCCTCATCCACGAGTTGCTGAACATAGGAATGGTCCCTCGACAGCCTGCTGATGCTCCTGCCGGGCATTACTGCGTAAGCCCTGCTGTCGCCGAGCCATGCTATGTATGCCTTGCCGCCAATGATCCATGCCATGATGATAGTGGAGCCGAGTCCTTCCGCTTCGGGATGCGTTTCACTGTAAGCCTTGACATTTTCGTCTGCCGTGGCGATTACTTTCCTGAGGAAAGCCTTGATATTGGATGGCTTTGACAAGAGCTTGTCCGTCAGATACTGAGGTGAAAACATCTGCTGCACGGTATCGACAGCGATGGCACTTGCCACCTCTCCTGCATTCTGACCGCCCATACCGTCGGCTACTACGAGCAGACAACCACGCTCAGCAAGCGGAAAAGCCCGCTGATGGTCAGCAGGAACTATCCACTTGCTGGAGTTCAAGTCAGGACATACCGTGAAGTTGTCCTCGTTATTATCTCTCAAGCCGACATCTGTGCCAGCGAATAATCTGAAAGAAGTCATACTGTTGTCTATTTGGTTGGTGTCGGTTCAGCAGGGTCTGCCTCTGCTTTCTGCTTCTTCTTTTTCTTCCTGTCCGTATTTTCCTGCTTTGCAGTCTCGGCTGCCGGGCTGTCAGTCACATCTTCCGATTCCTTGTCGTCTGCAAACAACTGCAGCATCCACTTTGACTTCTCGCCCTTCACCGCTATACCTGCCAGCATCATCTTGACGACTCCGCCCTTCTCATACTTCGGAACGACGAACAGTCCGCCAATTACTTTGCCTTCATCTTTTGGCGATACAGGAGTCAACGTGCTGTCAGCCCGGACTATAGCCTTGTGGAATGACTGCCTCAAATCCACGGTCATAGCACTGTCCTGCGCATTGGTGCCGGAGTAAGCCCACAGCATGAAGCCTTTCTTCTCGCCGAGGGCATTGTCCACCACCAGTCCGAAATCGCTCTGAAGGTCCTGGTGCAGCCAGAGGCTCCTGTCGGCATTGACGGCTGAGATGTAATCGGTGCCGAAATCAAGTTCCAGAGGTTTATACACGCTGTCACTGATCTGCCGCTGATAAGTCCAGAAATATTCCGGCTTGTATTTGCCGTCTGCATTGACACGTTCATAGTCTGCATCTCCTTTCCACGGCTCCACCACAGCACCGGTCACATACATTCCCCCTGAGACCTTGATGCCAAGAGAGAATGTTTCGCCATAATAAGGTCTGTTACTCTTGCCATACGTCTTGCCCTGACGCTCCAGACGATACTGCTGACGGACGATGAAGAGATGGGGGGAAACCGCATCTTTCACCACATTGATGTTCTCACCGGCTTCCGCCCTCTTGCCCAGCAGCTCAGCAATGCTGATCTGCGCCATACATGGCACTGCACACAAGGCGAGGACCAGCCATAAGATTACTTTCCTTTTCATAAGCTTTACTGAATATTTGACATTGGAACCAGATGGTTATACACTTCCGAATCCGTATCTCCACGGCTTACCACTCCTACCACATAGGCGGTATTGTTCCTGATCGTGAATACCGGTCCGCCAGAGTTTCCTTTCTCCACGCCCTGGTTTACCATGATGCAGCGACTCGAATTGAGTCCGTCGCGCGACACTTTCAACTGGTTGTAGATAGGCTCGATATTGCTTTTGCCGTCACCGATGCCTTTGCCTTTTGGGAAACCGAGCATATGCACTGAGCTTCCTGCCTTCAAGCTGGAAGATGCTGCGCCCGCATTGTGGAACGCACCTTTCTGACCTACATAAGCCACAGCCCAGTCATTGCCCAATGATGCCATCGTTCCGATTGCTATTTCCGCTGTCAATGTGATATCCTGACCTTCAACAGTCTGCGTTATACTGTAATCACTGTCGTAGCTGCGATCCACCTTGAATGATGAATTCTTGAGCTTGAAGCCCTTGTTTTCACAGTTCACTGCCGTGATAACCGCATACACCTGGAACTCGTCCAGCACCTTGGAGAGCGCATAGTAACGCCATATTGTTCCCGTGGTGTAAAGCCATGGCTCCACGCAATGGCGGGCTGTGATGAATCTTCCGTCGGTAGTGAGGAAACCGGTACCTATACTGGTCTCTTTTTCCTCCACTTTACCATCGACGACGCAATAGACATCCGTCTGTATGGCATAAACGGAAGGCTTTACCTGTGAAAGGATTTTGGTGACAGTAGGTTCGGGGGTAATGCCTCCACCTCCATAGACTGTCCTCACAGTGGGCTTGACATTCTTGAGCGAATCTATCTTTCTACGGTCGTTTTCCATATCCTTGCTCAGCTTTGCAAGGAGTGCCTTCTTCGCCTTGTTGTCTTTCCAGAGGTCTGCTATCTCCACTCCCTGACTGTGGATGACATATCCCGAACCAGCTGCAAGCAGCAGAATCAGGACGAACATGCAGGCTATCGCCGTCTTGTAAGGACGCAAAGCCTGCTTGCGGAACAGTTCGAGACGCTCCGAAATCTTGATACTTGACACCAGACTCTGCTTGCCCTGCGGCACGATGAATCCCAGACGCGGACCTCCCACCGAGAGCTGTATCTCGTCGCCATTCTCCAAATACCATTCCGTAGCGATGGCACGACCGTTGAGAAATGTGGAGTTGGTCTGTGACAACTGCACCAGTTTCCATCTATCACCTTCCCTTACGATGGCTGCATGACGACGGCTGACCGTAGGACAGGTCTCATCATCGAAGCGGACCTGGCAGTTTCGGTCACGTCCCAGCTCTGCCTGGTCGATGATAATCTTCTGCGGCTCTCCTGCCTTATGATACTTGGTGGCCTCCCTATGCTCAAGGATGTAGTAGCGGCGGCCGTTGCCATTGAACAGCGCACTTACTCCGGCTCCTACCGATCCACGAAGTGTACGCTTATATTGAACTGTCTTATTTTCCATATTATCCGTATTTTTGATTATTCTACTTTTAGTTTGTATTCTCCCGCAGTGATGATGTCACCGGTAAAGAGCCTGATACCCTCCAAGGGCACTGGCGTGGCATTGATGTAAGTGCCGTTGGTGGAAGTGACCCAGCGCCTTTCTTCTTTCTGCCATTGACCGTCACGGATGGTCCAGAATGTACCGTCTTCCGACTTTTCCAGAGTGAAATGATAACGCGAGACGTAAGAGCTGTCCGTGGAATGCAATATGATGTCATTGTCTTTCTCACGGCCTACGTGCAGCATTCGCCTTCTTCCGCTCAGGAGTGAGAGCAGATGAAAGCGTTCGCCGAGATTGTCTCCCTGCGACACTACCACAGACGATATGTTCGCCTTGCGTGAAAGCCGTTCGCTCACCATCATCTGTTCCACCGGTCCCACCATCGACTTCATGTCCTGAAGCACGTCAATGACACTCTGATAGCGGTCCTTCTGGTTTGGTTCGAGGCAGCGTCCGATGACCGGAGTCCATTCCTCTCCATCCTTCACGCACCTGAGTCTGTCCCTGTCCCATCTGCCTTGCTTGGCAAGGTTGATGTAGGCAGGAAAGTCTTCCACGCTCTCGATGTCACCGAAAGGAAACGACCCGCCCGTCAATACCTCATACATCATGACGCCAAATGACCATATATCAACCGTGGGCAGATAGGTGATACCTCCGCCTGCCTTGAAGTAAATCTCCGGCGACATATATAGAGGTGTGCCGAAAGCCTGCTTCGGCTTCTTCTTCCACCAGCCCACTTCCGACATTCTCTTTGCCTTGTCCATCTCGCCCACCACTCCGAAGTCCGTCAATGCGGCTTTACCGTTCTGACGTAGCAGCACGTTCTCGGGCTTGAGGTCACGATGCACCTTGCCTTCCCTATGCAGAGCGTAGAGTCCTTTCAGGATATCCTGGGCATACTTGGCTGTCATGGCAGGGTCCTGAGTGGCAAATCTGGAGAAATCACCTTTCGGACAGTATTCCATCAGAATGTAAGGGTTTCCCTGCACTATGCCGAATTCGAGACTATGCACAAGGTAATCGCTGGAGATGCGCATCACCTTGTACTCCTGCTCGAACCTTCTAATCAGATTCTCATGCAGTTCTCCCATTATCTCCCATAGCCTCAATATCTTCAGAGCGAAGATGCTGCCGTGGAGATCCTCCACCTTATACACATCACCATACGATCCACTGCCAATCCTTCCGATGACTTTATATTTGCCATCTATCAGATCTCCCTCGCTGATATTCAGATGATATGCTATCATATTCCGTCCCTGCTTACTTGTCAAAGCGATACAACTGGTTGCCAAGGAGTATCAGACTTCCGCTCTTCAGCTCTATCTGGCTGGATGCCTGCACGAAAGTGGTCTGGTATTCGCTCTTGTCCTCGATACTCCATTTGCCGTCCTTGAAGCTGACCATGGCTTGCTGACGGGATGTGATGGTAGGATTCTTCGGATCTGTATTGTCACGGTTGAGCATGATTTCATTCCCTTCATAGGCTATCGCTCCGCCTTCCGGCTGGCCGGTCTCCTCGGATATGGGCGTGAGAGTAAACCTCTGCTCTTTCTCGCCCTTTCTCTGCGGGCGCATTGTCTTGCGTGCATCGAAATGACTGGTAGGGCATGACGGCTCGGCAACGACCTGTGCTGCCGGCTGTTTCTCCTCGGAAATGTAACCGCAGTTGGCACATTCGCCGTTGCGCAGGGTGAAACCGCACTCCGGACACACAGCCGCAGCCTGCGCCGCAGGCTGTCCCGGCTGCATCATGTTCTCCCTCATGGTGGCTTTAGGATTGGATGAAGCGAAGCTCAGCCCGTCTGTCTGAGGCCTCTGGGCATTGGTAAAACTGTCAGCCGACCTGTTTTCCTCCAGCGGCTTGTTGCATTTCTCACAATGGTCTTTTCCTTCCGGATTGTCCCATCCACAAAATTGGCATCTCATATTCTTTTACTTTTTGTTCTTCAAATATCTTAATGTATAGCCGAGTCTGAATTCCAATGTATTGACCCTGTGCTTATATCCCTTCATTGTCACATTGCTGTTGTTGAGCACGGTCCATCTGTCATTCTCCCAATAGTTTTTGTCTGCCATATTGGTCAGCATATAGGTGTAATAGAGTCCGAATGACAGTCCTGCCCATTCATAGGCGGTTCCGACGCGCAGTCCGCAGTTGAATTTCTTCAGCGGCGATGACTGGAACTGGTCATGGTGCGGCGCATCGGCATCATTGCCGGTGGTATATACTTCATTCCAGAGCACGCAAGGCTGGTAAAGATTGAATTCCGAGCGGACAGCTGTATGAAGGACGTAGTTGGTGTTGTCCTCCAGTTTGTTGGTGTTCACCATATAGTGGTGCATGGCTTCGCTGTCAGTATTGCCGGAGAACTTCATCTTTGCAGACAGACCGAAACTGAGCACCGGACCGACATTGATCTGGACGTGGCTCGTATTGCCGGTCTTGAAGCGATAGGAAGCCAGTATCGGCACCTCTATCATCGTGTGGGTGTATTCCTCTGTGTATGAGTTCATCACGTCGCCCTTCAGATATACATACTTGGTATGTGGTCGGGTCAATGTCGTGGTCTTGTCGAATGTGTTCTTGTATTTCACCTGTGTGAAATTGGCTCCTGCCATGAGGAAGATGTTCTTGTAGAGACGCATGTCTGCATGCAGTCCGATGCTGAAGCCTGTGGCTGACTTGTAGGAAGCGTTCTCTTCGCTTGTGCCAAGTCCGTAGTCCACTACCGAGCCTGTATAGTCGCCTCCTGCCGAAGCGGAAACGAACGGCATGCAGTAGCTTGCGCTTATGCCAAGAGAGAAATTCCTGCCTCCCACGATTCTGGTGTCAGGGAAGATGAGGTCCTGCACCATTCTCGGGCTCTGCGTGACCATCACTCCTGCGGTCTGTCGGCCGGTCTTCACCTGCACGCTGCCTGAACGCGGTTCGCCGTTCGGAAGGTTCTTTCCGCATTCTATCCTCACGCTGTCATTGCCTATGCGCTGCACGATCATCCATGTAGGGTAATCGCCTACAAACCAGTTGTCGGCATCGGTATAGACCTTCACATAATGCACGTCGCCCTGGGCATCGAATATGAGATTGTTCTGCGAGAGCGTCAGATGCTCTTCTCCCGCTCCCTGGAATATCTTTACCGTCACCGACTTTGACGGAGAGGCTATCAGCAGGTCGCCTGTGCGCTCCATCACGCGGTCGTTAGGCGTTGCCGAGATGTGGATTCCGCCTTCACGCCTTTCCACCTTGCACCATGAAGGAACCGAGGTGACATCCCATTTGGCATTGGACTCTATGTCAATGTCTTCCTCCGCACCTTCTGCAGGGAATGAAAGGCTCTGTGCTCCCACCTCCAGATACTCCGGTCTGCCCTTCTGCACCACCTTGATTGACTTGAAGAGATCACCGCTCTTGACCATGAGCGTGGTGACCTTGTCGCGTGTGCTGTTGTTGGCTTCGCGGCATTTCACGATGAGTCTGCTCGACTTGAAGGCATCGGTGTTACACCATTCGGTGGTTCCGTCGATTTTCCATCTGTCGCTGGACTTCACCATGACCTGCTTGTCGCCTCCCTGATACGGTATTACCACCTCCTGCTCTGACACTTCGAGCTTGGGAAGGCGCTCACGGCAATACTTTATCCATTTGTTACAGTCTGAGCGCAGGTTTGCGTCACAGTCCTTCGCACGCTGATAGTAGGTGATTGCGTCAGCGTATTTTCTACTGTCTCTCAGTGAGTTTGCTCTCTTAAACAGGTCTGCACAGCTCTGGGCGTTAATCTGCATGGAACATGCCATCATGCCTATCGCGGCAAGTAATACTTTGCTTGTAGTTCTCATATCTTTGATATTATTTGTATTGATTTAGCTTTTCTGGTTTGTGCCAGACTATTTTCCATTGGTGACGGTGGCGCTTTTCTTCCCTGCCACTCTGGACGGAGTGACATAGTCAGTCAGCAGTGAGCTTCTTTTCAGGAAATTCCGGGAAGCCTCTTCCGCCCCTATTTCCGCATATTCCCTACTCTTCCGGCAGAGATAGTCATAGGTGTCGTCTATCATCTTCTGCTCACCGCTCCACATCTTCTCACACTGACGTCTCACAGAGTCCGTGACCTCCAGATGCCTTGCCGCAGAGACGATGGCAGCCGCAGAGCGCAAGGCATGCTCATCGACTGAGGCTGCGTCGCCTTTGTCCTTTTCCTTCCTGGTGATTGCCATCGCTTCGTGGATTTTCGAGAGGTATATGCTGTCATTCTTGTTTACGGTCGGTAGGTGGTCTGCAGGTTTTTCTGATGATGGAAGATTGGTATAGCCTATATAACAGCAAAGGGATATCAAGACAAGGGCTATAGTGCCGGAGACTGTTTTCCTGCGCCCTTTTCCCGATTTCCCTCCTTTGCCTTCCCTATGCTCTCTCACCCTTCGGATTATCTCGTCAGCATCTGGACGGTCCCATGCCTCGAACGCGAGGCAGTCGTAGATCAATTGTTTCAGTTCGCACGAGACATCCGCCGATATGGGAGGCACCTTGCCGTCCTGCGCCTTCTGCGATATGCCGCCATATTGCCCGAAGGGGACGTCGCCCGTCACAATTTCATAGAGCGTAGCGCCGAATGCCCAGATGTCACGGGCGTGGATGTCTGACGACTGAGTGCCGAAGCTCTCGTTAGACATATACCATGGCGTGCCTCCGCTGACGGATTTCCTGCCCGGCCTTCTCAGTGTGTTGCGTGTCTTCGTGCTTATTCCAAAGTCTATAATCAGATACTGTCCGTCGGAATTCATCAATATATTGTCGGGCTTTATGTCCTGATGCGTGATGTCGTGGGCATGCAGATATTGCAGTCCAAGCGCCACCTGCTCGATGAAAGTCCATAGCTGTGGCTCATCATAATGCCCTATCAGCGCCTTGGCTGACCCGTTCCTGCATACGTTCATCGCCAGATACGGCAGTTCGTCATCATGTATGCCGAAGCCGATGGCGTGGATGATGTTGGAATGGTTGAGCCCGCATAGCCGGGCAAACTCCCGCTTGAAGTCTTCCTTTCCCTCTTCATCGAGTTCGCCGTTAGGCGTGTATATCTTCAGGGCGACGTCAATGTCAGCATTGGTATCATGAGCAAGCCAGACCTCAGAAAAGCCTCCTCCACCGATTTTCTCTTTCAATCGATAGCGGTTATCAAACTTGATATCAGGATTTTCCGAGTTTTTGATTTCTACAAGATTAGTCATTTCATATAATGGGGGCTTGTAAGTTATGTGTACATATATACACGTTTTTTATGTAAAAAATACAAAAAAGTAACCCTTTGTAATTGATTTTTTATGTAAGATTCCGTTTGTTCCGTTTGTAGGATTCAAGATTCAAGTGGCGGTCTGGATGTGTTTGTTTTCTCCTGTCGCTGTCCATACCGTGTGATGACATGAAAAAGCGTGAACCTACCCGTTGCCGTTCCACCTTCGAGGCTCTCGCATTTGCCCTGTACCGTCGAACGAACAACGAACAGAGCCCACGCCGATATGTCAGACCAATACCCCATAGATACGGCAATACCTTAGCCACGACGTGCCGTTTTGCTGACTGTCATGGCCATAATTGCGCTCTGGGGACATGAGTACCATCACATCTCCGGGGCATCTATCGCTGTCTTGTCTTGACGGTACGTGAAACTTGCGAGATTTCGAAGGTCAAGCGCAAGCGTTGATAAACGCCTTATGTATGTCTGTTTCCTGACGTTCTGCCATTTGGAAATCTCGGTCTGCGGGTTCTCTCACCGCAGTTTCCGGCAACCTCCTGCATGGGTTACATCCACCATTGCGATGATGGACCATTTCATGACCGGGGCTTCTTTCCAAGGATTGTAGTCAGGAATTCATCTGCAAATATACGAATTTTATACTGATTTTGGAAATAAAAACATATAAATGTTTTATCCCCCCTCTTTTTCTTGCTTCTTCCTATCTTGACGGATAATCAAAATGACCATAAATCGCACTTATAGTAAGGGAATGCAATATAGTTAAATGGCGGACGGAAAAATAGGACAAAAAGGTGATAACCAAGCTATCATTCTGCCATAGCTAAGCTTTCACGTTGCAATAGCATAGTTTTCACGCTGTAAAAGCTATGCTTTCACGACGTAATATCTATGCTTTTACACCCTAATATCTATGCTTTTGCAACGCATTGACTATCATATTGTTGCGCAATCACTTTTCCACAATATGTTAACATCGGAAAAATCGGACAATTCCGTCATGCAGATGTGGTTTCTTTATGCCTTTTCGGTCGATGCTGCCAGTAACCTTTCACATGCTGTTCGCTTTGTCGTGAAAGAGGGACGCACAAAAAAAATATGGCAATTCTGTGGATAAATAAAAACTTTTCCATATCTTTGCACATTGAACGCACTGAAAAAAAGTGAACCCGAGAGATGTGGCGCCGGTAGGATTGCCACTTCTGCGGACTTCAAACCACAATAATACAAACTCGAAACTGACTTTTACACAATGGGAAAAACTCAATACGAATCCAAACAGAAAGAGAAAATTCTGCTCAAAGAGCCTGATAAATACGTCGTAATAATGCATAATGACGACTTCACCACTATGGACTTTGTGGTGAAGATTCTGAAGACCGTCTTCTTCAAGCAAGATGGTGAAGCTGAGAGCATTATGCTTGCCGTGCATTCTAAAGGCTCCGCCGTGGTGGGAGTCTATACATTCGACATGGCAAAGAGCAAATGCCGAAGGGCTATGGCTATGGCGCAGGAGGAAGGTTTCCCATTCAAAGTGACTTACGAAAAGGAGGGCAATAATGCTGGATAGAACTTATAAAGCTGAATCTTTCATACAACTCGCAGTGCACTATGCTGTGAAAAACAGAAAGGAGTATGTGACTCCCGAAATGGTGCTCTCAAGTTTCTTTACACAGAGAGAAGGAAAAAGAATGCTGAAGATATTCAATGTGGACAGCGAAGAACTCGTGGAAAGCTTCCGTAAGGCATTCAGCACTGTCGATGTCGTGCCTAAGGAATTGGGCGACTACGAACTGGTATTGTCCGACCAACTGGTGGAAGTGCTTGCAAATGCCGAAGAGATGGCACTGTCTGCTGGAAAAAGTGTGATTGACACTCCGCATATCATCAATGCTATTCTCACTCTGGAGGATAGCTACGCTAAGAATATCATCACATCTCTCATCACTGACGACAAAGCCGTTCTGATGACTGCCGTCATATCTGTATGCCAAGAAGAGGATATGCCTTGGGATCACATCGACGAGGACGACTTGGACGAGGACGACCTGGACGAGGACGACCTGGATATGCTGCAGAGCTTCGGAATGGAGACCGACTGGCATTCTCTCTGCACTTGCGTCAACGATATTCTCGACTTGCACAATCCGCTCATCGGACGTGAGGAGGAACTGCAGCGCACCATCGAAGTGCTTTGCAGAAAGGAAAAGAACAACCCTCTCCATGTGGGCGAACCGGGCGTGGGAAAGACTGCCCTCGTCTATGGCCTTGCCGAGAAAATCAAGCGCGATGAGGTGCCTATGCGTCTTCGTGGAGCCAAGATTTATATGCTCGACATGGGCACGCTCGTGGCTGGCACTCAGTATAGAGGCGAATTTGAGAAACGTATCAAAAACGTGATGAAGGGCGCTGAAGAGGAAGGCAACACCATATTATATATAGATGAGATTCATACGCTCATCGGGGCTGGCGGCAGCGGCGACGCCCTCGATGCCTCTAATATGCTCAAACCTTATCTGGAAGGGGGCAAGATACGATTCATCGGTGCCACGACTTATCAGGAATACAACCGCTATTTCCAGAAAAACAAGAGCATAGTAAGGCGTTTCCAGCAGATTGACGTGCTCGAACCCAGCGTCGATGAGACCATCGCCATCCTGAACGGACTGAGGGAGAAATATGAGAAATTTCATAATGTGACCTACTCGGACGACGTTATCCGCTACGCCGTAGAGGCAAGTGCTAAATACATCAGCGACCGCTTTCTGCCTGATAAAGCCATAGACCTCATTGATGAGACGGGAGCAAAGGCGGAAGCAAGGATGACTGGCAATGAGGAAACACCTGTGGCTGTGACAAAAGCACTCATAGACGAAGTGCTGGCAAAGATATGCAAGATTGCCCCTGCTATGCTGAAGGACGATGATGACGCTAATCTGGAGACTCTGCAGGAGCGTATCACCGAGCAGATATATGGACAGGACGATGCCGTGAAGCATATCGTGGAGGCTGTGCAGATGGGTAAAGCTGGACTACTCGATGATGACAAGCCCGTGGCTTCACTGCTCTTTGTCGGTCCTACCGGCGTGGGAAAGACGGAGGTGTGCCGCGTTCTCGCCAAGGAAATGGGCATAGAACTCGTCCGCTTCGACATGAGTGAATACGCAGAGAAGCACACCGTGGCTAAGCTTATCGGTTCGCCTGCAGGATATGTGGGATATGAAGAGGGCGGTCTGCTCACCGATGCCATCCGTAAGACGCCGCACTGCGTGCTCCTGCTCGATGAGATAGAGAAAGCACACGCCGACATATACAACATTCTCCTGCAGGTGATGGACTATGCACGCCTCACCGACAACAAGGGACAGAAGGCTGATTTCCGACACGTAGTGCTCATCATGACCAGCAATGCCGGAGCACAGTTTGCTCATCAGGCAAAAATGGGATTCAACGGTGGCGACTCCGCCGGCGATGCTATGCTCCATACGGTGAAGAAAACATTCAAACCGGAGTTCCTCGCCAGACTATCTGACACCGTGGTATTCAATGACATGGACCGCCACATGGCTTCGCTTATCCTCAAGAAAAAGCTGCGTCAGCTCTCCATCCGCCTCGCTCTGAAGAACGTGACGATGGAAGTAGCACCATCTGCTTTCGACTTTCTCCTATCGGAAGGATTCAGCAAGAAGATGGGAGCAAGAGAAATGGACCGTAAGATCAATCATTTCCTTTCACCTCTGCTCATGAAAGAGATCCTCTTCGGCTCCCTGAAGCATGGCGGACACGTGACAGTAGAGAGGCAAGAGAAAGCGCAAACGCTTCGCTTAATTCATAATGCTTAATTCATAATGCATAATGCATAATTCATAATGCATAATTCATAATGCATAATTCATAATGCATAAT
>OQVQ01000720.1_pt1 | contig 14668 bp, 9 predicted proteins | sample 1691491 | NCBI WGS metagenome assembly OQVQ01 (sample SAMN03418252, study PRJEB22391) | human gut metagenome | biome: human-gut; feature: organic feature; material: feces | host: Homo sapiens | place: Tanzania | collected 2013-01
CTTCCCTCTTCACTCTTCACTTAAATTCTTCACTTAATATCTCTCATTCTAACGATGATAGCCTGATTGGTTTGGCGAATCTGTCTGAGGTCGCGATACAGACGCAGACGGAAGGTCCACATTCTGATATACAGCACCGCACCCACAGGCACCAACACACCAGCAATAATATTCAACCACTTATATTCGAAAGGTCGGGTGTGAGCCTTCGTTGCAAGTATTGGATATTTGTTCATCTCGTGGAGCAATATCTTATCCTTGGTATTTGCCAAGTCTTCTATTACCGATTCCAAGACTTCGCTTATGCGCTCAATCTCATTATCCTTCTTATACTTGAAGAATACGTCTATGATATTCGGAGCAGAAACCAATCGATGTTCCTTAGAATAAGCATCGATATCGGCATTCATCTGCTTCAGCACTATTGTATCATTTGCATAATCAGGATCGTTGATGATAACCTCCTTTGCAAATACATGGCGTTTGAGTCGCAAGCCCAATAGTCGCATAAAGAACTCCTTATAGAGGTCTGCGTTGAACACCATAGAGTCTTTGTTTGCCTTATATGTTACGAATATCGCTATAGGCGTAAGCGCTACTGGTGCCAGTCCTTTACCAAACCATACTGCCCACATTCCTCCACGTGCCATACGGTAGCCTGAATTGTCGAGGATATAATAGACAATGAACACCAATACCGATATAAGGATAGGATATCCAAGTCCACCCTTACGGATGATAGCTCCGAGTGGTGCTCCGATAAAGAAGAAGAGCAGACATTGCAACGCAAGCGTAAACTTATTGATAGCTTCTATCTCGTGCATTCTGAGCAGTCGGTCGCCATCACTTGTTATCATACTCCTGAACTCAAGGTCTGAGACTCGTCCCTGTACGCAATTCAAAGCATCGTTTACAGCATTTTTCTGAACATCCACAGATTTCTTTCCGAACAAGCTATCGAAGTTTGTCTTATCAGCCTTTGCCATCTTCACAGCATTCAGCGAGTCGGCTTTATTCAAAGACACGTTATAGAAATACATACGCTTGGCATCGTCATAATACGAGCGTCCGATGCTGTCGTAGACTTGGTTGATAGAGTCCATATCGTGGAATATCTGTCGCAGTCCCTTACCCTTAGCATTGTTAGCCAATGATGCTGCATCTTGCATATTGAAGTCGCCATCAAAGTCAAGCACTATCTGCTTTGCCACAAACGACTCTCGACGATATGGTACTGATGCGCTATTACCAAACTCCGACGACTGCATATTCTCAAACCATTCTCCGCTCCATAATGTCAGCAGCAGGTGTTTCTTCTCTGCTGTAGTCTGCATCATTCCTGAGTCGGCAAGGATTATGGCTTGATCTTCGTAGCTGCCCGTCATTCGGTAAATCATCATACCATAGAGTTTACCTGTCTCTACATCCTTCTTCTGCACATAGATGTTGCAGTTTGGTATTCCATCATAGAATATCCCCTCAGGAATCATAAGCTCCGGACTCTTCTGCTTCATAGAAATGAGCAACTGCGAGAGCTTCATGTTGGCTTCAGGACCAATATTGTTTTGAAAGTAGAACGACACTCCACATATCACCAGCGTAATGGCGATGAGTGAACGAAACGACTGCATGAGAGAGATACCTGCCGACTTTATGGCTGTAAGCTCATAACTTTCGCCCAGGTTACCAAACGTGATGAGCGACGACAGCAGGATAGCCAAAGGCAAAGCCTGTGGCACCAGCATCAACGCCATATTCCAAAAGAACTGTGCCAAGATTTCCACGGACAATCCTTTTCCTATAAGCTCGTCGACATATCTCCATACGAACTGCATCATCAGCACGAATTGGCAGATGAAGAATGTTCCTACGAAAAGTAGACCGAACTGCTTGGCTATAAATATATCTAATTTCTTTATTCGAAATGTCATTACCTTCTAAATTTGCACATTGTGCACATATCAAGGTGCAAAATTAGCACAAAAAACTCAAATTCTCACCTATTTTGTTTTTTTTATAATATTATAAGGCTACATAATGTTTATTGAGCGGTTTTATGCGACTATTCGAATTGGGCTATGCGGCTACTCGAATTGGGCTATGCGGCTATTCGCATAGCCCACAACGAGTATTCGCATCCGCCAAAGGGAATATTCCTCTGAGCGAATGCGAATTCTCTTATTTTTCTATAACTATAGTTTCTTTGGAGTATAGATGGCGTTCCACCATGAGTCGTCGTTTTTCAGATATTTCTGAAACCATGCCATGATAGAGTTTATCCATTTGGTGCGTTTTGCAGGATCCATGATGCCATGGTTCTCGCCTTCTACTTCTATAAAGGCTGTTGGCACGCCTAATATTCTCAAGGCGTTGTACATCTGTATCGACTCTCCTATAGGCACATTGGTGTCGGCTGTGCCATGGGTGAATAGGATTGGCTTCTTTATCTTGTCGGCATTATACAGAGGCGAACGCTCCACATAGAGGTCTTTGCGTGTCCAAGGGAAGCTGTTGGCTGCCGAGGTTTCGCTATACGAATATCCCCAATATCCTTCACCCCAATAGCTGGTGTGGCTTGATATTCCGGCATGCGACACTCCGCAAGCGAAAGGATTATCCTTTGTCATCATATACTGAGTCATAAAACCTCCATAGGATGCTGATATGCAACCGATATGGTCGGCATCGCATTGTGGCACATCCTTTACAAACTGTCTTGTGGCATCGATGATGTCTTGTGCTGGCCCTTCGCCCATGGTGTTAACATGGCGTGAAGCCCACTCCTGACCAAAGCCTGAGGCTCCAGAAGGGTTTACTACGAAGGTGATGTAGCCCAAAGCATTCCAATAGTGAGCAGGATAGTGTGAGCCATTGCCGAAGCGTCGCGATGTTGGCGAGCAACCTCCATAGTAGTGTACGATAACTGGATATTTCTTCTGAGGGTCGAAGTCGGCTGGCAGAGTGTAGAATCCAGTCACCTTATAGCCACGTGTGGTCTGCATGCTCCACGACTTCTCTGTACCAAACGGCATATCGGCATAGTCGTCCTTGTTAGGTGCCAAGAGCAAGGTGGACTTAGCATTCTTGGCTGGCGATGCGATATTGAAAACCTCGTAAGGTACACACATCGAAGAACCATCAACAACGATGTTGCCACCATTGCTTGCTATGCTGAAATCAGAGATTACTTCTAATGGCATGCGCACCATCTTCGACTTCCATGTCTTTGTGTCAAGACGGAACAGGCTTACGCTATCTCTATTCTGAGCTGTATAATATAAGCAGTTGTCAGCCTTCGACCATTCCATATCTTCGATACTTGTTTCGTCGTCGGCAGTAAGAGGAGTTACCTTCAAGGTGTTGGTATCCATCACGTACAGATGATAGTCGAAGGTGTTTGGAGTTCTGCCTTCTGGCACTCTGTTGCCTATACCATCAAAAGCCTCTGTACCTGCCTTAAACACCACGCGGTCTGTGCCTCCTGCATACAAGGCTCCACTTATGAAGCCGTCCTTATCCACGAGTTTACGTGTGGTCATGGTAGCAAGGTCGAGGTCGTAATATGTTGCCCGAGTAGTAGGACGCTGAGTTATAGAGTCGGAAGTTACACCAAAAAGGATGTGCTTACCATCGGGAGCAATGTCAGAAAGCCATACGCCATGATAGCTATATGTTAGCTGTTGAACCAATCCTGTCTTGAAATCATATCGAGCCAACGATGTTCTGTTGCGCCAACCTGGCTGACGGTCGTCGGGATGTACTATCTCGAACACTCCTTCTTCCTTCTTTGGACCATCTGTAGAGTGCATTAGGATGGCGTAATCTTCTGTTGGCGATATCACGAAGTAATCGTCGGGCATATCTTCTGCCAATATCTCTACCTTATTATTTAGTGGGTCTACAGTCTTGAGAAGTTTTTTGCCTCCAACTTTTTCGGTATAATAATATTTGTCAGATGTTGGCATCCATGCCATTGAGCCGTCAACAAAGCGCTTGCTGCCAGTCTTCAAGTCGGCAAGGATATACTTATATTGTATCTTGTTCTTCTCGTCATACCATCGATAACCCATCAAAGCCCAACGGCCAGATGGCGAGAGTGATGGTGCTGTGGTAATCTTTGTGCCAAGCACATCGCGCATAGTAAAACTACGCTTTCCTGTTTCTACAAACGACAAAGCATCGTCGGGCAACGATAGAGCCAAGCCTGTGCTGTCGGCAACAAACTTCATCACGATAGTATGTTGACCTGGCTGCAGGGTCATACCGGCAGTCTGCTCTACTCCATCGGCATAAACCTTATATTTCTTTGCACCCTTCACCGAGAGTTTCAAATCTTTCAAGTATTTCGATGCCATTACATCAAACTTCACAAGATGAAGTTGGGCTGTATCCAACTTTAATGCAGCAAGGTCTTCCAACGGTTTCTTATCTGCAATGGTTAGCGACAAACGAGTATCGAGCAGGTTGTCTGCCTTAAACTTATTCTGAGCGTTGTCGATGCTATCAAAGACTATTGGCGCCACCACCTTGAATGGTCCCGCATGTCTTACATGCGCAACATTGATGTCGGCAGCATTAATTGTTGCAGTCATAGCCAAACAAAGTGTGGCTAAAGATAATTTCTTCATAATTATATTATTATGTATGATTATTCTTCAAACGTACGCTTTAGGCTCTCCCAACTTTGGAAGCCTGCCAACAAAGCCAATTTATCCAACGTTTCTTTAGTTGGCTTCTCCTTACCCATAAGTATTGCTGATAACTTACGCCAAGCGTTAGCATCAAGTTTTATTTCGTGCTTAGTGAGAAAATCCGATAGTTTCCTAAATTCCCGTATCATATTTCTATAACATATTATCGTGCTGCAAAGTTAGTGCAAGTGAGCGAAATGACAAAAGAAAATACAAAGTTTTTCTTTTTCATTTCCGAACGCAGCCTAACTTATTAAAAGTTAGTGCAAGTGAGTGAAATGACAAAAGAAAATACGAAGTTTTGTATTGATAAGGGTAAATACCATTATACAATGAGCAAATATTGTTATTTTTACATCTATTTTTATCTTTTTAGATAATCATAGGGAAATTATTCGTATATTTGCCAACACTAACAGAACTATACTAACTATTATTTAACGAAAGAACCTAAAAGCATGAGAAAAACTTTGTTTACTTGTTTGTTGGCATTTGGTGCATTAGCATCATATGCTCAAGTAGATCTCTCGAAGTATTTGCTACAAAACTATGGTTTTGATCAAGACTTCGATTATAAAGCGTCACAGTCGAATGAAGTTACGCAAGAGATTAAGGATGTGAAGGGATGGACAGCCAATCTTTCTGCCAACTACACCATCGTGGGGACCTACGAGTATGGATTCAAAGGAACGTTTAATACTGCCTCCGTGCCAGCTAAAGGCTACAACGGAGAAGCAGGTGGCGGACTTGCCATTTCTACAGGCTGGGAACAGACTTTCTTGTTTAGCCAAGAGGTTACTTTGCCTGCAGGCAAATATACTATTAATGTACCTACTTATAATGGTAGCAATGTTACTGCTGCCACTTCGCAGTTGGCATGGATTCCAAATGCGGGCACATCTAAGAAGTCGACAGTTACCTCTTATACTGCCAACACATGGACTTTGGATAAGATTACTTTCACTCTCAACACTACTACCAAGGGTAAGATACAGTTTGGTATGAAGGCGGCAGCAGGTAGTTCTGCCAATACTGCCAAACTGGTGGTTGACTATGTGCAGATTCTCGGTGAGAATGTTGCTGCTGACAAGTCGCAGCTAAATGCTACCATCGCTTCTGCCAACAAATATTATGGCAACGGAAATGGAAATGGTGCAGCAGATTTAAAGTCGGCTATAACCGCGGCTCAAGTTATTGCAGACAAAGCTGATGCAGACATCATAGCAATCTATGAGGCTACAAAAACTCTCGAAGAGGCCATCAACGCATACCGCAATCAGAATGTTAGCGAGGATAATCCTATTGACAAGACGGAGTATATCCTAAACAACAGCTTTGAGGATGGCACAAAGAATTGGACTGTTGATGGTTTTGTATCGCAGGGCAACTCATCGTTCACAAAGAAAGAGGGTAGCAAATATATCGAGAAATGGGTAGGACAAGGCAACAAGGTAGGCAACGCCAGCGTGAGCCAAACCATCACCTTACCTAACGGTATCTATATGCTTACCGTGGCTGCACAAAACTTGAACCAAGCCTCAACTTCCCAGAAATGTGAGGGTGCAAAGATTTATGCTGATGCCAATGAGACTGCGGTTTATACTCCTGCCAATTATAGCGTGAAGTTTACTAACCTCACGGGCAAGGCTACAATTGGCTTCGAGGCTGTTGATGCAACAGGCAACTGGCTTGCTGTAGACAACTTCCGTCTTGGTCTTATCGGAGAGATTACAAGCGATATTATCATTAGCGAAGTACAGCGCTTAGTTTCTGAAGGCGAAAGCTTGCAGACTCAGATGATGTATAAGGTTGAAGCTCAGAATCTCGCTACAGCTATTGAGCTCGCAAAGAAGATTACTGCTACTTCTACCGAGGCTGATGTAACTTCTGCAGTAGAGGCTATAAACAAGGCAATCAAGGCTGCAAAGGTTGCCATCGCCGACTATCAGACTTTACAATCTGCTATCGACAACGCACAGGGTCAATATGATGCAGCAAAGAATGATGCCGACAAATTGATGGAAGAAATCAACAAGGCGCAAGAGTTGATGAAGAATGCAGAGGCTACAAAGACTGATATCGACAACGAAATCATTGCTTTGGAGAAGGCGTTGTTAGCATTCAATCTTGCTAACGCAACTCCAGGTTCTGGCACAGCACCAAAGGTTACTCTGACCAACAAATATGTGGCTACTGGTGCTACACAGGCATTGGTAAGAGCTACTGTGACAGGTTCAAACATTCTTGAGCGTGGTGTATGTTGGAGCACAGAACACAATCCTACTGTTCTCGACAATCGCACCACAAAGTCGTTCTCTCTCAACGGCACCATATTCCACATCAAGGGCATGAAGCCTTCTACAGTATATTATATTCGCCCATATGTGATGAACAAGACTTATACCGTGGCTTATGGCGACGAGGTAAAGATTGTAACTCATCCTGCTGGTGGATGTACATGGTCGTGGAACGAGGGTGCTCCTGACGATGCTGCTAATACCCGTTGCCGTAATGCCATAAAGGAGACTATCGACTACTTCAACGAATGGACTGGTATCAAGGGATTCCATCTTACTGGCAACTATGGTTCGGGCACTCCTACTGCCGACTGTAGTTATGGTGGTTGGATGCGCATTGGACCTAATGCTGCTTATCAGGCTATCGGAACCGTTCTTCACGAAACTGGCCATGGCGTAGGTGTGGGTACTCATTGGATATGGTACAACTGTTCTGATACTCGTCAGAATACAAGTAGCGGCAAATGGCTCGGTAGAGCTGCTACTGAGGTTTATCAGTTCCTTGAGAACAAATATACTGACGATTACTACTTCCAAGGCGACAAAACTCACGGTTGGGGTCGCAATGCCACATATGATTGGCTCGTAAATGGCGCCGACAAAGATAAGCATTCAGAGTTGCAGTATGCTGGTGGTATGTGTATCATGTATGGTTTGTTCCTCGATGGTCTATGCCCTACAAGCAATCACCCGAATGGTATCGCAGGCTACACTTACAACTTCGACGACTCTAAGAAGTATTATATAATGTGTAAGAATTCTGATCGTGGTCTTGGCGACGGTCTTCTGTTCCAACGTAACACCATCGCAGCATGGAAACCTTATTTCAACACCACTACCGAGGTCAACGACTCTGCTGCATGGTATCTGGAGTTTAACCCTCTCAACGGTTACTATTCATTCAAGAATGCTGTTAGTGGTAAATATTTAACTCGCTCTACTACCACATCAGGAATGTCTGTGAAGCAGACTTCTGTGGCTTCTACAACAGAGCAATTCCAACTTATGCCTGACCGCACAAACGTAACTCTTGGTGCAGGTAAGAATAAGGTTACTACTCATGGATATTGGTTTACATGGTACAACGATGGCAACAAGGCTATGAGTGCTAACGCATTGGGCAAACGTTCTGGTTATGGAACATTGGAACAGACTGCATTCAACTTCAGCAACTCGGCAACAAAACAACAATGGATTATCATCAGCGAAGATGAGCTGGAGAATTTTCGCCAAGCTGCTATAGCGACAAGTATCAAGGATATCAATACAGATACAGCAACTAACAACTCACAAACTATCATCGGTATCTATAACGTTGATGGTTCAAAGAAGAATGACATCTCACGTGGTTTGAACATCATAAAATACAACGATGGTTCTACCAAGAAGGTATACATAAAATAAAAATGCATAAATAAAATTAGGAGCTAAACGAGAATCATATTCCGTTTAGCTCTTTTTTTATATAAACTATCTCTATCGTTAAAGAGCACAAGTAGTCTGAATAACTTAATATTAGGTTTTCTTTTAGGCTGCTATTTATACTTATACTTGTTTTTTATTATTTGTAGCAGATTTTCTTAATAACCACAATCCCTACAGAACCGTTAAAGTGGACTGTAGTTTATCAAAATTAGAAAAACATTTCTTTTTTTATATTTTTTATTTTAAAAAGCTTGTAGTTCGGAAATTTTATTTATATTTGCACCTATAAAATATTACAAGTTGTGTACAACCGTAATTTTCAACAAATCTTTACCTCGACAATATTGAATATTACTAATTATTAAATTATTAAGACTATGGCAAATTTATTAGATGAGACACAAGGTCCAGTTAATGACAATGGTCGTGATATACATGTTATCGACCGTCAGCTTCCTGTAACAGTCACTTTCAAATCTACATTATTTGAAATTGCATTATGGGCAACAATCCCCTTAATTACATTAATTTATGTATTGTTAAAAGGTGACCAGCTTCAAGATCCTACCACAACTGCAATTTGGGGTTGTCTGCTTGGAATATTGCCTGGTGTAGTATTTATATTTATGAAGATTTCCGCCCGTAATTATTTTCAACAGCTTGAACAACGTATTCAGGCAGAGGCCTCAAATATAGACAATTATTTGGAGCAGCGTGTGCAAATCCTTCAGAATGTTGCCGGATTATTAGATAAAGCATTAAATCATGAAAAGGATGTGATGAAATCTGTTGCAGCGTTGCGTGGTGGCGGTATAAACGAATCAAATCGTAGTGAAATAGATAATCAGCTCAATGTAGCTTACAACAGATTGTTTCCACAGATTGAAGCCTACCCTGACCTGAAAGCTCAAGCGGCAATAGCAAATGCCATGCAGCAGAATGACTATTTGCAGCGTGAAATTACTGCAGCACGCACAGTATACAATAGTAGAGTTACCCAATGGAATACAGATATTTTCTCATGGCCTACCAAGATGATTGTGGCAGCTCGTCAGGGATATACTACTCGCATTCCTTTTACAGCTTCTGCAGAAACTCGCGAGAGAGCTCGAAGCAAATTCTTTTAACCAACGACTATGGTAGAGGATATATACGATCCGTTGGAGGAATATTCTAATAAATTTCGTCCACGATTCGAACAAGTAGCAAAAGAAACATTTGCCCAATTGGCTCATGAAGCACAGGTTGACGTCGAAGCCAATCGTAACACTTGTAGTATGCTATATGATACAGAACAAACGTTAGCTTCGGTGAAATCAAAAATCGTTAGGACTTCAATTCTATGTTTCTTCTTGTGGACTGTAGTAGCTGTTGGCATTTATAATGTTTATATACAGTATAGAAAGATTTCAGCTCTTACCGTTTCTATTGCTGTAGTTATAATTGTCGCCTCGTTGGTACTGGTATTGAAGAAGGTACATCCACGACTTAATGAATTGAAAAAACTACGCGACAATCTTCAGCAGTCCGCTGACAGCTATAAGGATGAAGCTTGGAAGCAGATGGAGCCATTGAATCGCTTATACGATTGGGATGTGCTTACTAGGATGATGACAAAAACGATTCCTCGTTTAGAGTTTGATCCATATTTTACCACCCAACGTCTTGCAGACCTTCAGGAAATTTATGGGTGGAATGATAGCTTCAATGAAGAGCGCTCAGTAATCTATTCTCATTCTGGACTTATCAATGGCAATCCGTTTGTACTGTGCCGCACACGCAAAATGGAAATGGGGTCCAAAAAATATTATGGATCGTTGCCCATTAGTTGGACTACATACGAACGTGATTTAGATGGCAAGATGAAGACAGTTCATCATTCTGAAACACTTACTGCATCCGTTACTGCACCTTATCCTGGCTATAATGAAAAAACTCGTTTGATTTATGGCAATACAGCAGCTCCAGACCTTAAGTTCTATCGTAAGCAGAGTGGACTTGCCACCAGTGAAAATTCGCTATCATATATATGGAAAAAGAGAAAACTGAAGAACAAGTCGCGCAATCTATCCGATAGCGATTATGCGATGATGACAAACGAAGAGTTTGAAGTTGCTTTTGATACAAGCAACCGTAATAACAATCAGCAATTTGCCTTATTGTTTACCCCTCTCGCCCAAACAAATATACTGAAACTGCTACAGGATAAACAAGAAGGGTATGGAGACGATTTTGACTTTGGAAAAGATGGGATGATAAACACCATAATCCCAGAACATTTGCAAGCTCTTGACTTGGATCTCGATCCGCGCCAGTATCGTAACTTCGATTACGATAAGGCTGAAAATGACTTCTATACTGTAAATGCACGCTATTTCCGTGCTATTTACTTTGCTTTAGCTCCTCTGCTCTGTGTTCCTATGTATCAGCAGATACGTTCTCTGCAAGATATATATGGACGGGATATGCAGCGTCATAGTTCTTTTTGGGAACATGAGGCTTTGGCAAACTTTTGGGGACAAGACCATTTCAAGCATCCACGTTGTGCAACAGACTGTATCCTCAAAACACAGGAAAAACTGCAGCAAGATGGTACTTCACATATTACTGTTTTTGCTCATGGCTATGAAATTCAACAACGGGTTTCATACATCACGAAGAAAGGCGGTGATGGACACTATCATGATGTTCCGGTTAACTGGGACGAATATTTACCTGTCACGGGACAGGGTAGTTTTGATATATCTGAAGACAATAAGTATGACGATAATGCAGTAACCCAACACCAACGTGTTGCTCATTTTGCGGACATTCTAAAACAAACCGGAATGGATATATACCGTCGTCATATAGCGTCTAAAATTTAACAAATGTTTGTTCGAAAATCATTTTACGATCGACTAACGCAGATTTTTAGACCCCACATTTAATTATCTGTAAATTCATAATATGTATATATCGTATGTAAATAGTGGCGTAAAGTTTATAAAAATCTTACGCCACTGTTTTTGCTTTTATAATTTTTACTCACTTGTCTTATAAAGATTTGTATCTGTTCTTATATTTGGATAATCCGGCAAACATAGGGCATTATAGCACCAGAAAGTATGGCAAGTGCCACATTCAAGCCATCATTACATTATAAATTTTGGACAGAATCTTGGGCAAACTACTTATCAAATTGTTATTTTAAAAACATTTGGATAGGTGGTATTGGATATCCTGTCAAAAACATTAGCAATATAAATTTGACAAAGATAAGAATTGCTCAAATGTTGGGATTGGTAATGTCGAAACCACGAGGTTTTATCTAATAAAATAACATTTGTGTATTTCTATGAATATAAAAAGAAACTATAGAGAATGGCTAATTTTAATCATTTTCTCATTTTCCTCTTGTGTACCTATACTTCACACTAAAGAACTTGTCGTATTCAACAATTGTACGACAGACACTGCATATATTGGTGTATCGTATTATGACGATATAGACAGTGTGTACGAACAGGCATATCCACACTATGATTTCACTGCAAACAATAGAGCTGACACAACAGGAATTTCTTTATGGGAAAGAATCAATTTTAACAGCAGCTGCTATATATTGCCAGATTCTGCTTATTCGATAAATGCGGATTTATTATTAAAAGATGCGGATACATTATATTTCTTTATGGTAAGAGTAAAGGATGCTAAGAGATACTCGTGGAAAACAATTCGCACGAAGTTTATATATCACAAATGGACTGCAAAAAGAAACAAAAACGGAAAATTTGTGAACGATGCATTGCTAAAATAACTGGCGACTATATTGGTTCTTTTTAGCGTTCAAGAATTGGATTTTCTATTGGAACAGGTATAGGTTCAGGAATTTTATCATTACCATTAGGAATTGGTTGTAGTCTTGTTGGTGATTATTTAGGCGGTTTTTTCGGTGGTTACATAGGCGAAGAGCTCTATAATATTTATTGAATTAACATAAATAACAAATCAGAATAAAAAACATGAAATATATTATAAATAGATTATTATTTTCTTTATATTATTGGAATTTATGTGTATGCAACATAATTGACTATACACTTAAGCCGACACTATACATTATCCATAAGATTTTTTACAAAGTAGATATCTATGGAAATAGCAAGAAAAAACATAGAAATTTTTCAACATATCATAAATATCAAGAAAAATTATTAAAAGATACTGCTAAAAATCTTGATTATGGTTATTGTTCCTATCGTAGTCAAGGAGAATTCATCGGTACTATAATGCTATACCTTATATATTTCATAAAACTAATCAAACATTATGAAATTATGCCATTAGATGACATTTCAGACTTTAAAATCACCTTTATATCAATGGGTGTTGCATTTTTTATTACGCATATTTTATCCTTTCAGAACAATCTTTATAAAAAATATTTCAAAAGATTCAAAAGCTCCAAGAATAATGCGATTTGGCATATCATAACTCTTCTGTATGTCATTGGTTCTTTCATTGCATTTTACAAATCTTTATTTTATTAAAATGAGTGTCTAAATATTACAATCCTCCATGAACAAAATAATTATTACATTCACACTTTCCATCATAGCACAAATTTGTCAAGCCCAGCATCCAATCTACTATTCCTACGATGCCACCGGCAACAGGATAACCAGAACGTTGCGCTCTCAACCAAGCAAGAGCAGGGCAAGACAAGGTGATAAGGATGAAGTCTGCATATATGGCAGAAACATAAAAGTAAAATTGAATGCCGAAGGCAAACTTGTAGAGATTGGTGTTGATAATTGGAAAGAAAACGACCACATGAACATTGCACTATATTCTCTGAACGGCAAACTGTTAATGTCTAAAAACTGCGATAAGGCAACTATTACCATACCACTACTGGCAGAGTATGACAAATGCTTCATCCTTACAATAAGAATGAATGGTATAAGCACCAGTTGGACGATAGCATTATAAAATATACAAAATGTTTTGTCTTTTCGCCCATTTGCAGTAACTTTTAATAACTTACGCGGCATTCGGAAATGCAAAAGAAAGCAATTTCTTTTGCCATTTCGCTCATTTGCAGTAACTTTGCACCAAAATTCACGAAACAAACAACAATAACAATTCGACATCTATGAAAGAATTAGCTCTTAAGTATGGATGCAACCCTAACCAAAAGCCATCAAGGATTTTTATGGAAGAGGGTGAGCTTCCTATCGAGGTTATCAACGGTAGACCAGGATACATCAACTTCCTGGATGCACTAAACAGTTGGCAACTTGTTAAGGAACTGAAAGCTGCTACTGGCATTCCTGCCGCTGCAAGTTTCAAACATGTTAGTCCTGCTGGTGCTGCTATAGGCTTGCCTCTTAGCGACACTCTAAAGAAAATCTATTTCGTTGACGACGTAAAGATAGAACTATCACCTTTGGCTTGTGCCTATGCAAGAGCAAGAGGTGCCGACCGTATGTGCTCATACGGAGATTTCGTTGCTCTTAGCGATGTTTGCGATGCTGCTACTGCAACTCTCATCAAGCGCGAGGTTAGCGATGGTGTTATTGCTCCTGGATATACCGACGAGGCGCTCGAAATATTGAAGGATAAGCGCAAGGGTACATACAATGTTATCAAAATCGACCCTAACTATGTGCCACAGCCTATAGAGCGCAAGCAGGTGTTCGGTATCACTTTCGAACAGGGACGCAACGAGATTAAGCTCGACGATCCTGCTTTGTTCGAGAATATCCCTACTCTGAACAAGACTTTCACCGACGAGGCTAAACGCGACCTTATCATCGCTCTCATCACATTGAAATATACTCAGAGCAACTCTGTATGCTACGTTAAGGACGGACAGGCTATCGGTATCGGTGCTGGTCAGCAGAGCCGTATCCACTGCACTCGCCTTGCTGGTCAGAAGGCTGACACATGGTGGTTGCGCCAATGTCCAAAGGTTATGAACCTTCCTTTCAAGCCAGGCATCCGTCGTGCTGATCGCGACAATACCATCGACGTTTACATCAGCGAGGAGCATGAGGACGTATTGAGAGATGGCACATGGGAGATGTTCTTCACCGAAAAGCCTGAGGTTTTGACAATGGAAGAAAAGAAGGCTTGGATTGCTCAGAACACTAAGGTTGCTCTAGGTTCAGATGCTTTCTTCCCATTTGGCGACAACATCGAGCGTGCACACAAGAGTGGTGTTGAATATATAGCACAAGCAGGCGGTAGCATCCGTGACGATAATGTTAT
>OQVQ01000724.1_pt1 | contig 14547 bp, 26 predicted proteins | sample 1691491 | NCBI WGS metagenome assembly OQVQ01 (sample SAMN03418252, study PRJEB22391) | human gut metagenome | biome: human-gut; feature: organic feature; material: feces | host: Homo sapiens | place: Tanzania | collected 2013-01
CATAGTACATCTTACAGAGTTCCAAAAAGTGAATTTGAAAAAGAAGAATTATAGCTTATGAAATTAGAAAACATCAAGTATAAGGCTAAACGCATAGATAATAACTCTTGGGTGTTTGGCTATTTCTATGAAGAAAATGGCAATACATACATCATTGAGAACCGACAAAAAGAAAGCATGCTGAACAGAAATGTTACTTACGAGGTTGACCCTTCTACAATTTGCCTATTTACAGGATTGAAAGATAAGAACGGAACTCCTATCTATGAAGGCGATATAGTTACAGATGATGTGAGAAAAGGTGCTATTAATTGGAATAGTAAATTCTCTGCTTTCTGTTTTGGGAATGCTTCTTTATATTATTTCCCTTCCGAAAATATGGTTGTTATTGGTAATAAATTCGATAAGGAAAAGTAGCGTATGAAGAAGATAAGTTTTAGTTTCAACTATCTTATAACCAAATACGATTGGTGTTTCTATTTCATTCCAAATTTAGCTGTATGGAAACCTTATAATGGTGTTTGTGAAATTAGTGTAGGTTTTCTACTTTGGGAGCTTGATGTTAGAATAAGAACCAAAAAGAAATAGCGTATGGAAATGACAATTTTATATATAAGTGTTACTCTTATTTATATATTATTAGCTTGCTTAGATGGAGAAGATGTTAAGCCAAAATGGAAACAATGGATAGCTAACAAACTAGACATAAAACCAAAGATAGAGGTTAAATACATAAAACCACAAGCTGTTAAGCTTCATTCAAGGGTTGTTATGTCAGAATTTGAAATGCAGTACTATTGCCATGATAAATCTAGTATGGAACTACTGAGAAAAGGAGCAATAGAAAGTGTGTATGATGGAATTATTAAAGAAATGATGACAAACGATTTGGTTGTCATTTCGCAATATAAAGACATCTATACAAATGACACAATTTATGAGGGGACATGTGAAATTTATAAAACAAGTAATGTATGAAGATTAGACAAGCTAAGAAGATTATGAAACAGGTCTATAAGACTAGATACTGGGCTTATAGACAAGGCTATTATTGCGGCAAAAAGGACTCCGGCAAGATAGCTGGAGACCATCGTTTGTTAACGGCTATGCGTCTGACGAAGAAGTGGGAAAGCCGCAAGCTACGAAACGATGTGAATAAAATATTGGAGAAGAATCCTTCAGTAGTTATGTTATGACTTTAGACCAGTCTTGGTATAAGTTGGGTAATGTTTATGCAGGTATAGGCTTTTTGAAGGAGAAAGAATAGAAGAGTTAAAGGAGAGGAATATCATTTCCCCTCCTTTAACTTAATCTCCAGCTCGATTGGTTTGCCACAATGAGGACAATAAAGTTTAGATACTCTATCCTCTCCATGTCTGCTAATGAAATCTTCAAATGGAACACCGCATATAGCTGCAATTTGCTCGACCTTAGCTAAAGTAATAGTATTATTATTTATCTGTTGTGATAAAGCAGATTGGGTAATACCTAATTTATCGGCAATGGATGATATTGTTTGCCCATGTGCCTTTATCGCTTTCTTTATATCCATATTATATATATAAGGTGTAACTAATAATTTATGGCACAAAGGTAATTATAATATTCATAACATACAAGAAAAACGCCTAATTATTAGTAGATAAGACTTATTAATGCAAACAAATGTTTAGAAACGACTACTATTTGTTAATTTTGTGTTAAAATTAGATATTTCTTATAATTTTATTTGGTAGTATTAGATTTTTCTACTACCTTTGCCAATGCAAACAAGAAACGAACTAATTGCCATTGTATGGCGGTGTGGCACACCTAAAACTGTATTAATTGTTATGAGAACATCTAACGGATTTGCACACGCAGAAGAAAAGAAGTCTTTGTCAGAGCAGATTGAAGACGTAAAGAAGTCAAGAATGCCTAAGAGCGAGAAAATCGCTACATTGAAGGCTTGTGGTCTTCGTGACAAAGAGATTTCTGAAATATTGAGAGTCTATGTACCAAAAGGCTCTACAACTCAAAGATTTGTAACAACATTCGGTGTAGAAATTGAATGTGTTCACGCTGAGCGTTTGGCTTTGATAGAGGCAGGTCGTGCAAATGGTGTTGATATTCATTCTGAAGGTTATAACCATACCGATAATAGCAGATATTTTAAGATTGTTAGAGATGGCTCTGTCAGTGGTGATGTAGACCCAAATGAAGTTGTTTCACCTATCCTTCGTGGTAATAATGGTATGACTACCTTGAAGAATGCGGTTAAGGCTCTTAATGCCGTAGGCGCAAGAGTAAATCGCACATGTGGCTTGCACGTTCATATTGGTGCAGAAAGCTTGTCAGGAGAACAATACGTAAACGTGTTCAAGAATTATCAAAAGCTTGAAAGCCTTATTGATAGTTTCATGGCTCAATCAAGACGCAACAATTTCTATGCAAGTAGCTTGAAAGAACATGACTTCTCTTCATGCCATAATGTATCTGATGTTCGTAGAGAACTTAGCTATGACAGATACCATAAAGTGAATGCAGAGAGCTATGAACGTCATAAGACTATTGAGTTTCGTCAGCATCAAGGCTCAGTAAACTTCACAAAGATTTCTATGTGGGTGAAGTTTTGCGCTAAGTTGGTTAGTTGGTCGAGAAGCAATGTTTTCACTTCTGAGGTGACTTGCATCGAAGATATACCTTTCTTGAATAAGCAAGAGAAAGATTTCTTTGAGAGTCGTAGAAATGCCCTCAACGTCTAATTATACTACCCTATCGTCTTCATGGCGGTAGGGATAAAAGAAACCATAAAAAAGAATATTATGTGTGTTATCATATACGTACCAAAAGGTGTAGAGCTGCCATCGAAAGACGAATTAAGAGCAGCTTACAATAGAAACCATGATGGTTGTGGCTTTGTTAGCAAAAGCGACCATTACAGAAGTCTTAACTTTGAATCTTTTTTGAAGAGATTATTAAAGCGAAAAATAGATGAAGATGTTATCATTCATTTCCGTTTAGCTACGCATGGCTCAGTAAGCATAAAGAATTGCCATCCTTTCAGAATAGGTGACTATTGGTTTGCGCACAATGGAGTTTTGCCAATAAGGTCTATTAATGATAGAACTGATAGCCAAATTTGTTTCACAACGAGCATCTATCCTGTTATAAAAGAGTATGGTTGGTGTAGTGAAGAACATATAGCGGTAATGGATTATTGGACTCGCAATGGCTCAAAATTTGCAATGATGCATAATGGAGAAGTTGTATTGTCGGGTAATTTTATAAAACGAAAAGGTTGTTATTATTCTAATTTGAATCACATTTGTTGTTTTAAGGTTATATAGATTACAGGATTAACATGTTAGAATACCGATTGCTCGTGATGAGTAGTCGGTATTTTTTTTGTATCATTTTTTTAGCTTTTTAAGGGTTAAATTTCACTTTATCCCAAAAGTGAAATTGTTGCAAGAAAATAAAAGACTTTTATTATTGTTACTACATATCTTTGCAGAGAATTATTATTAATTGTAAAGAAATGAAAGACAAAATTTTTCAATTACTAAAACAAGCGTATAAATCGCTTGGGTTAGGTGATGAAGTCCTAATGGCACATGCCGAAATGTTGGCAAACACAGGTATTGTTACAGAGGATAACGTGAGTATTGTTGTTGATAGTCAGAAAAGCTTTTTGGAGTCATTGCAGAAGGAGAATGACAGACGTGTAACAGACGCAAAGAAGAAGTTTGAAGCCGAGCAGACAGCCAAAGAAGAAGCCGAAAAGAAAGCACGTGAGGAGGCTGAAAAGAAGGCTGAAGAAGAGGCAAAGAAGAAGGCTGAAGAAGAAGCTGAGCGCAAACGTCTTGAAGAGTTGGCTAAGCAGAATGAAGTGCCAGAGTATTTCAAGAAGTTCCTTGAGGAGCAAGCACAGAAAGAAAAGGCAAGTAAAGAAGCTGCCGAAAAATCCCAAGCAGAATACAAAAAGATTATCGAGTCATTGATAAAGGTTAATTCGGAGCAGAAGACATCTTACGAGGGGCAGATGACAAAGCAGAATGACCTCATCAAGAGTCTGCAAGAAACTATCACTCGTCAGCAGGAGGAAGCGAAAGCCGAGAAAGAAGCATCTGCTAAGGCGAAAGCTAAGGCAGACCACGAAGCAAAGATTTTGTCGAAGGCAAAGGAGTTGGGCATTCCACAGAGCCGTATTGATGAGGGTTTCACCATTGCTGATGATGCTGATGATGAGGCTATCTCGACCTACCTCTCTAAGGTATCGAACAACTACAAGACATTGTTACAGCCAACCCTTGGGGGCTTCCGTCAAGTCTCAACTGGTGAAGCAACAAAGGAAGAGGTTGACAATATTGCCAACAACTTAGTAAAAACCCTTTAAGGTAAAAAGAAATGAATCAGGAAATTCAGACAAAAAAGACTCAGATTATCTTTGGTCAAGACTCTGTTATCATTCAGAAGTGGAGCGGTGACATCAAGGGTGGTCGTGCCTTGGATTGGTCGAAAGTGACAGAAGATGTGCTTTATGCAGGTCGTATCATTATCACCGATGGTAAGGGAACTTACAAGCCTTTGGCTATTGAGAGCAAGGCTTACAAGGCAATTGCAGAAGAGAGTGGTTTCAGCTATGCTGGTGTATTGTACCGTTCCATTGCAAAGGGCGGGGGTGCAGCCATCATGACAGCAGGACAAGTAAACAAAATTGCAGCAAAGGCTGCCAATGGTGAAGCGGACTATCCGGCAGACTTCCTTGCAGCATTGCCAACAATTCAGTTGGTGACAGACGAGGATGCTAACAAGTTCGATGAGAGTGACGCAACCGTTGATAAGGATTAAAAGGAGGGATAACAAATGGAAAAATCGCTTTATTTCGAGTTTGTACAAAAGTACTTCCCACAGCTTGTAACAAGCCTTGTGGAGAAAATCAATGGTAGTGTTAATGGCTTGCGCCCATATATGTACAATCAGTATCTTACCAAGAAGTTTAGTGCTGATGGTCGTTGGGCTTCTGTTACTGCGGAATACACACGAGTTGCAGCAGACGTTGTATCAATGGATTCAGAGCTTCCATTGAAGAGCCGTGATAAGATTGCAACTGTTGAAGGTAACATCCCTAAGTCGGGTATGAAGCTCTACATCTCAGAGAAGGAGCTTAAGGACTTGGACAGCATGATTGCACAGAATTTGCCTGAGCCACAGGTTGTTCAGAACATGTTTGCAGACCTTCCTCGTTGTATTCAAGGTATCTACGAGCGTATTGAGGACATATTCCTTAGTGAGCTTTCTTCGGGTGTAGCTTTGGCTTCACGTTCGGGTGGTACAGGTGTCCGCTTCGATATTGGTTTCTTGGAGAAGAACAAGTTCGGTCATGGCACTAGCGATTGGACTAATGCTGATACCGCAACTCCACTTGATGATATTCAGAAGGTTTACGACCAGGCAATGGACGACCAAAATACCATTACTACCGCATTCCTTGATGATTATACTATCAAGCTCTTGGGCAACAGCAAACAGGTTCGTGAGCAGTTTGCTTTCAACCGTGGTTTGGTTATTACTGCGGAAAGCAAGGTTCCAGTATTGAGCTTCGACCAAATAGCAAGTATCTTTGAGGACAAGTGGCAGACTAAGCTTGTGCGTGTTTCTAAGACTATCAAGACCGAGCTTAATGGCGTGAAGGGAACACATAATCCTTGGGCTAAGGGTCATATCACTTTCACTTGCTATGACAATCTTGGTGATTTGGTTTGGACTAACGTAGCAGAAGTTACTCGTCCTGTAGCTGGTGTAACTTATCAGACAGCAGATGAGTTTATCCTCGCAAGCCGTTATTCGACAAACGACCCTCTGCGTGAGTTTACAAACTCACAGGCTATGGTTATTCCTATTTTGAACAATGTTGATGCCATCTATTCGTTGGATTCAACACAAACAGTAGGTTAAGCCTATGAGAGGTGAGGTTATAAAACCTTTTCGTGATAAATATCACTTCAACACCTTGTATGAGGTCGGAGCGGTGGTAGATTTCACTGAAGAGCGAATGGAAGACCTTATTAGCCGTAACCTTTGCAAGAAGTTAGAGGGGGTGATAGAGACTTCATCCCCTCGCAAAGAGGCTAATAAGAAGGAACAAAAGAAAGTGTTGGATGAGCCTGTAGAAGACGCTAATTTGGAGAAGACCAAGAGCGAAGAGGAAGCAGCAGAAAAGCTTGCTAAGGCTATAGGTAGACCAAAGAAGCAATAAGTCTTATGAAAATCAGAGATTACATTTCACAAAAGTTTGCAGCATGGAATATAACTGATGCTAATCTTATAGACATTTCTCAATATGTAGATGTTGACGAAGAATATAGCATAGAGAATGATAAAGTTGTAGGACAAGCAATGATTAAGCTGTTGGAGGAACTTATACTTTCTCCTGTCATGAAGAACGTTAGTGAGAATGGTTTCTCTGTTTCGTGGGATTACTCTAAGATAGGGCAATACTATATGTGGCTATGCCGTAGATATGGTATTGAACCCGATACGGAAGTTGTGGCAGCATTAGGGCTTTCCACTATCATTGACAAAACAGACATCTGGTAATATTCCTTATGAGATACGCACCACACATCTTGAAGAAAAAGTCCGTTGAAGTTACTCGCAATTTATACAATGAGATAATAGACACCAAGGTTAGTTGGGAAGAAATGGGTGGTTGTCGTTGTGACGATAATACCACAGAGCATTTCCAAACAGATAATGGCGGTATCTATACACCTAAGTATCATATTGTTTGTGATAGATGCAACATATCTGAAGGAGACGAGGTGAGATGCTTTAATCGTGATGGTAGTTATAGGGGCGGTGGAAAGGTTTTCAATTCCCCGAAATGTAATTATCTTAACTATATGAGCATATATGTATAAGGATATAGATGCAGAGATAGAAGATTTCTTTAAGCAAGGTGAAGAAGAAATAGACGCTTACCTTAGTAGTATTGGAGAAGAAGCGGTAGAAGCCAACAAAAGGGAAGGCAATTACCACAATCGCACAGGCAGACTACGAAGTTCCAACTACTATAAAGTCAGCGAGCATTCCTTACAGATAGGAAATGATGCACCCTATGCTTCAGAAGTTTCTAACAGAGGATATAATGTCATTGACTCTGGAATACAGCTCTTAAAGAAGAAAGTGGAGGATAATCTATGATAACAGAGATTGATGCAGGGCATATCATTTATGACGATTTGGCTAGCATGGGCTTAGAACGTAGACTGAAAGGACACCTAAAAAAAGGTTCTCTCAATGGCGAAGAGCCAATGATTAGCGAACACGTTCCCGAAGAAGGTCTTGTTGTTATCTTGCCGAAACAAGTAAGTGCTGATAAGAAGTATTTCAATGACTGTACCATCGTTGTTAATATCCTGCTTAAGGATGTCGAAGGCGAAACAAATCCTAAGATAAACGAGCTACTTAAGGAAGCCTTTAACTTACTTAATGCTGATAAGGTTGGCGAATATGCAGACACGTGGTATCGTTATTCTGTACGTTCACATGGAATAGAAGCGGAAGCCCGAATGAAATGCCACTACGCAAATTTAGTGTTAGATTTTGAAATTCTTAATATAAGATAGATTATGGCAAAGAATAAACCATTTATCGGTATCAAGAGAATTTGGTATGGTGAGCCTTTGGCAGAAGCGAATACACCTGCTAAGTTGGCAGCTTGGTTGAAGACTGCTACAGAGGTGTTGAACAGCCATGAAGGAACTTGGGGTTACTCGCAAGACGACCCTAGTGTCACCGAGTATAAGAATGAGCTTAACGGTCAAGTTTACTATCGTGATAAGACTGACGAGGGCGCAAAGACCATTACATTCTCTATTGGTGTGTACTCTTGGAAGAACAAGGTAGACCTTCAAGGTGGAACTATGCTCGATGAGCAGGGTGCTGTTACAACAGAAGAGTCTAAGGCTTTTGGTTGGGCTTCAAGTCAGGACTTGTTGAATATCAACAAAGCTCTTGTTGCCGAAACAAAGACAGGCAACTATATCGTATTCTCAAATGCAGCTATTGTTGCAAAGGGCGACCAGCAAGACAAGAATATTGCTCTTGGTATCTCTGCGGTAGCTATGGAAAACGAAACACCAGGCGTTGCAGGAGAATATCTTTGGGATGGCGAGAAGGTTGTTACTTCGGAAGGATAGTTTAGTTTTTTTCTTGTTAGTTAATATTGGGAAAGGAGGATGGGCTTAGTACCATTCTCCTTTTTATTTTTTTATTATGAGTGTAGCTAGTAAATTAATCACAGAAGCCTTACTTGGCGAAGATGGTGTAACGATATTAGTAGATGGGCAATCTTATTATGTAGAGTCCCCAACAATAGAAAGAATAGTAGGTGCTGCGAAGTATCTACATCATGTCGAAGACTGCAAGAGCTTGGAAGATATATTAAACATTATGAGCAACTTGGAAAATGCTTGTAAGGCTCTTTCTTTCTTTATACAAGGCGATGAGAGTCTTTCTGCCAAGCTTGTAAAAGGAAAGCCTAATGAGATTATAATCGGTCTTAAGGCAGCCTACTCTCTTATTTCCATAAAGGATTTTTACGAGCTATCAACTTTGGCGAAGAGCGTAGCAAAGATGGTAGCGAATCCACGACCATAGGTAATGATACGCTTATAGGGCAGATAGCATCATTTATGGAATGTCTGCATCTATCTTACCATGAAGTCGTGAGTGTTATTCCTTATAGGGTTCTACTCCTTATGTCAAAGGATAAGCAACGTGTGGCATACGGAGAAGTATACCATGAGGTAACGGAGGAAGAAATGGGATTAAAATTCAAGTGATAAAAAAATAGAAATGAAGACAAATCAGATAATGAAACGCCCAATGGGTGAGTTTGTGGTAGAACAGAGAACTAAAGACACATTCTTCAATGCGACCGAATTACTTAAAGCATGGAACGATGCGGTCGAGAAAGGTATTATTGAAGAAGCTGAAAATCCCAAAAAAAAGGATATGAAGGAATATCTTTCAAACAAATCCACAAAGGAGTTTTTAAAGGCATTGTCAAAAGAGGAAAATTTACATGGGGACAATTCCCCCTATGTAGTTTCAAAGGCTAGGTCAGACCGAGGAGGTGGAACTTGGATGCATCCACTTATGTTTATCGACTTTGCCATGTGGCTAAATCCTGCTTTTAAGGTTAAGGTTTTGAAATTCGTTTCCGACCAAATGCTTTATTATCGCAATGAAGCAGGAGATGCTTACAAGGTTCTTTCTTCTGCTGTAGCAAAGATTGTTCCTGAGAACAAGATGCGCAAGTCTATGCCGAATGTCGCTAAGGCTTTAAATTGGATAGTATTCAATGAGCATGAACATCAAGTTCGGAATGAGTACGGTGTCGAGGAGAAGCAAAGAGAATTGTTTTCTTTGGAACGTCAAGTAGCCATGCTTATTAATGATGGATTTATTCGTAATTACGAGTATTTAATGAACTATCTTAGAAGAAAATTTTGCGAGCGATGGCGACCAGAACTGCTTGGCTAATAAATTCAAATGATTAAAAAAATGAAAGAGAATATCATATTGTCAAAAGCAAGTGGAATGGAAGAGGTGAAGAAGTATTTCACCGCAGTGTTGGAATTGTCAAAGTCAAACGAGGAATTTCCTGTGAATCTTGACGAAGTGTGGATGTTGGTGTATTCAGAGAAAGGCAAAGCTGTTAGGGCATTGACCACCAACGAACAATTCATTGAGGGAATTGATTATAAGGTTTTTGCCCAAAATGGCGAAAACCCACAAGGAGGAAGACCTACTAACGAATATTACTTGAGTATATCATGCTTGGAGTTTTTTATCGCTCGCAAAGTTCGTGCAGTCTTTGAGGTGTATCGTCAAGTCTTTCACCATGTAGCACAAGGAACAATGCCATCTTATCAGATAGAAGACCCTATAGCAAGAGCAGAACGCTGGATAGAAGAGCAAAAGGAGAAGAAAGCTCTTGAAGAGAAAAATGCAGCAATGCAGCCCAAAGCGGACTATTTCGATAATCTCATTGAAAAGGGATTACTGACAAACTTCCGTGATACGGCAAAAGAAATTGGATTGAAGCAAAATGAATTCATAGACCTCTTGCTAAAAAAGAAATTCATATACCGAAACAAGAAAAAGCAGTTGAAGCCATATTCACAATTTAATGGCGATTTGTTTGAGTTGAAGGATTGGGGAAACGACAAAGCGACAGGCTTACGAACACTCATTACTCCAAAGGGAAAGGAAACGTTCAGACTGCTTTTTGGGATGAACTACCAACTAAAACTAGACTTGTAAAATAGTCCTTTCACTTTAACAAAAGAGTGAATTCCTGCTATTACAATCCTTCTTTGTGAAGTATAGAATTGTTTACCTTTGCAAGGTATAAAAAATATATCGTTATGAATGTAGTTTCAAGATTTTCTGCCATAACTTTGAAGAAGTTAGTAGGAGTTGATGGCGAGTTGAAGTCCCTAAACGACTTATGGAGATATGCAGGTTCACCGAAGAATCAAGACCCAAGCCAATGGCTGCGTCTTCCTGAAACCCTAAGATATTTAGAATCAGAGTGCAAGGTTCAAAAGGTGGGAAAATCCCATATTTTAAAATCAAAGCGTGGACGTAATGGTGGAACGTATGCAAGCAGCAGAATTTTGCTTGAATATGCTCGCTATCTTGATAAAGACCTTGCGGTTATCGTGAATGAAGTTTTTCTACAAGAGGTTGCCGCCCGACAGAATCCAGACTTATATCTTGATAAGTATCGCAGTGCCTATAAAAGAAAGGGCAAAGATGATGCTTGGATAAATGAGAGGATGAAAGGTGTCGGAATTAGAAAGGAACTTACCTCTACGCTTGGGACGCACGGAGTACAGGGAGAAGGTTTTCGTGAATGCACCAACGCTTCATATACAGGCTTATTTGGTATGAATGCACCTGCTATAAGAAACGTTTTACAGATAGATAAGAAAGATAGTATTCGTGACAATCTAAGCAAAACACAGCTGTTGGCTTTGTCTTTGTCGGAGAGTCTTGCGAATGACGATATAAAAGATAAACATTTGTGGGGTGTAAGGCAATGTTCCCAATCATGCCATGATGCTGCGCACACCGTATACGGTGCGGTGATGCAATTCAAACAGAGATAAATCTTGAAACTTCATACACGCCAGTCTTGCTTGCGAAAGTAGGGTTGGCTTTTTTTAGTAGAGGAATACATTTAAAATTATATAGAATTGAATTTAATATTTGTGGGTTATCATTTGGATAAACTCCGGCACGATTTGCATCTATTATTGCAGTACAAATATCAATGAGCAAAGTTGCATCATATCCATAAATCATTGATTGTGAGCCATCTGCGTTATTTCTTCTAAATTTGATAGGATTTTGCAGTTGCTCGATAAAGTTGTTTTTCTCGGCATAAACACAAAAGAGCCTTCCACATTCACATGCAGAAGGCTCGGTCTTTTATTCGTTTTCTTCTATATATAAAAACTATCTAATCATCGTAATCAACATTTTGTAATCTCCAAGAAATATCTGTAAGCATATCCATTCTTTTACTATACTTCTTATAGCCTTCCTTGGTTTTCGTATCTCTATCTACAAGAAAAGAGCATCCATAAACAGATATATTCAGACTTCCCAAATCTTTTTTCAAAACATTCCCTTTTGATGTTAATAATCGGTCTGTACTATATAATTTTTGAAAGCAATTCCCTTTCTGCATAGAAAATTCCATATAAGAGCCATTTGGGTCTTTTGCCATAGTTATTGCATTACTCAGTTCCTCATATAGCTTTTCACAAAGTTTTACGACATCAGAACTTTCTTCGTTTGCGTTATTTTTTATAGTTTCTAATTCCTTACCTAAAGCAATGTAAGCACTATCAATAGTGTTAAAAGCACCAAATTCCGTATAAAACGTATATCGAATTGAAAGTGCTTCATTGAAAGAATCACAATCAACTACTTTGTTTGTCTTGTCTAATGCTTTTTGATTATGTATAGCACCACTCCAATTAGCTAAATAATCCGTGAGGATAAAATCAATTCCGTAGGTCATGTCTCTTTCACCTTCATAAAAGCCTTGTAATGCCTTCTTGTAGTTAGATAGTTTCTCTGCCTTCACTTGGTTGAAATGATACACATATCCACCTATTCCTCCACCTATCACCACTACCGCTGCGATGATGGCAATGATAATTTTCTTTTTCATAATTTCTATGTTTATTGGTTAGCGATTTATATTACTTACTTTTCAACTTATCCAGTACTCCCATATCCGTCCAACTTCAGAAATCTATGATATTCATTTGTTGTTTAATATTAATTCTTTTTACATGGAACTAATTCCAATACGATATAACCTTTATTTTATTCGCTTTCCTTGTCGAAATGTAATTTGTCTAGAGCATCAAGCATTTTATGCTTTCTGTCTTCGTGTTCAGTATAAAGATAATTAGTCTCCAAGTCGGATATGCGTTTAGGATTCAAGTTTGAGTCAAATTCAACGCTTTCGTAAGCAGTTTCACGTTCTTTCGTCTTTTTGTGTTTCAAGTGAATTTCTGCAAACATTACATAACGAAAAGGACGTTCAGAATTTGACTTTTCTGACTGCGCTATAATTTCATCAACGGATTGTCTTGTAAATTCTACTTGATAAGCAGGAATAATGTCTTTGTCATTGTATTTCTCCCAAGATAGCACATATAGCTTGCTATACCATACGTCCTCAATATCGTAATCTAACCTAAGCCCATCGTATTCTTTAAGAATATAAGGTACGAATGCTTTTTCTGCCTTCTCCGTAAGTTCTTTCTTGTTGTCGCATGATGATGCAAGGAACAACAATCCAAGGATGCATAAATTAATCAGCTTTCTCTTCATTGGTGACCTCACTTTCTTTGTTTTCGATAGTTTTTGTCTCTGAATCAGAAAAAAAGCCATATCCGAATGATAAGAGGGACAATAAGACCAACAAGGAAGAGAATCCAACCTTAACGAGCTTTGTAAGAGCCAAGACGTTGTTAGCAGTGTAAGCACTTGCGTGTTGCATACCTGTGTAAGCGTCACCACCGAAATACTGAATTTCAGCCACCTTGCCTACGTCTTGCAATAAACAAACGATTGCCAAGATGATGCCTACGACACCAATAATTGAAAATGTTATTTTCTTTTTCATAACCTTAAATTATTAATTATTAATTGTTAATTGTTACTTTTTCAATTTCTCCAATATCCCCATAGCCTCTTCTATTGAAGATGCAGAATACAACTCACCACCCTGTTTTATAAGGGCGATGAAGGCAGAGGTATTATCTTTTTTTGAAATTTCAAATAATTCTGCCATAGGACAACCTATAGCATTTGCGATTTTTTCAATAGTAGATATACGCAAATCATTTTTCTCGCTAAGTAAACGAGAAACGGAAACTCTATTCATGCCCATGCGGTCGGCAAGGTCTTGCTGAGTTACACCATATTTAATAAATATATCTTTAAATCTCATAATACATAATACGTTACATTATTATTTGTTCGCAAAGACACACAGGATTGCATTACATTTCGCCATTCTTTATCTTCCTTATTATTTCTTCTGCCTCTATTATAGATGAAGCGTGATGATATTTGTCGCCTTGCTTGAAGAAAGCGAAAAAATCGGATTTGTCGCCATAAGAAGGTTTGCTACATTTTGCAACAACATCCTCTTCTGATATGAAGAGCTGCCAAATCGGTACGTTGAGGGCGTTTGCGATTTTTTCCATTGTTGTGTATGATGGTCTTTCTATTTGTCCTAATAAGGTACTACGAGTAACACCTATTAACTTAGCAAACTCTTCTTGGTTATAGCCTTTGCTTTTTATAAGTTCTTTTATTCTCATAATCTATATAACAATATGTTATTCTCATTTCGATTGCAAAGTTATGTAAATTTTCTATATGTATGGTAATTTCCGTACTAAAATACGTTAAATTACGGAAAAAACCACTCAAAAATTTGGTAGTGTACGGAAAATACCGTACCTTTGCCCATGTAAACAAGAAACAACAATTTAGTTGCTCGCAGGTCGGGCGGTGGGGCACACCTAAAATAGTAAACATTATGAGTACATCTTTGAAGAATACATTGAGAGAGGTTATGCAGCAGGCTTGGGCTTTCGTTAAGAAGAACGGCTATAGCATGAGTGAAGCATTAAAGGTCGCTTGGTTGAATGTGAAGCTTAAGGCGCAACTAAAGAAGCGCATCGTTAAGTTCTACTTTCAGAAAGTGGATGGCTCTTTACGTGAAGCATTCGGCACATTGAACGAGCGTGTAGTGCCACAAACACAAGGCGCACGTAAAGTGAACGACACATGCCAAGTGTACTTCGATACAGAGCGTGAAAGCTGGCGCTGCTTCAAGAAAGCTAATTTGGTTAAGGTTGCATAATATAACAAGGATAGATATGACACGAGTATATAATATCAATGGTGTAGAAATGAAGAGTGAAGGTTACTTAGTATCTAACCCAAACTTCA
>OQVQ01000726.1_pt1 | contig 14524 bp, 10 predicted proteins | sample 1691491 | NCBI WGS metagenome assembly OQVQ01 (sample SAMN03418252, study PRJEB22391) | human gut metagenome | biome: human-gut; feature: organic feature; material: feces | host: Homo sapiens | place: Tanzania | collected 2013-01
TCGGCTGTCTGGACGTGAGTATGAGTACCAAGCACCGCCGATACTCTGCCCGTCAGATAGTGTCCGAGCGCTCTTTTCTCAGATGTTGCCTCAGCGTGAAAATCAACGATAATCACCTTCGACTTCACTTCACTCAGAATCCTGTCGATACAGTGGAACGGATTTTCAAGGTTCTGCATGAAAACCACGCCCATAAGATTTATGACGCACACGGAATATCTCCCGTGGTCAAGAATCGTATATCCTTTACCGACAACATCATCCGGAAAATTCGCAGGGCGGATAACAAAATCCGACGTTTCGTAAAAAGCGTCCATCTCTTTTCTGCGAAAACAATGATTACCGGTAGTAATTACATCGGCTCCGCTTTCGAGAAGGTATTTTGCGGTAACGGGCGTAATGCCGTTCCCGTCTGCAGAATTTTCGCCATTTACAATAACGGTATCAATATTATACTCTTTTTTGAGTAGCGGTAATTTTTCTCTGAGATTAGCGCAGGATTTCTGTCCTACTACATCCCCGATAAAAAGTATATTCAATAAAACACGTCCTACAGTATTGTTTCGTTTTGTTATCTTTCGATTATCTGCTCTCTGTCGGGGCCTACACCTACCATAGAGATGTGGCAGTCGCAGAGTTCTTCAAGTCTTTCGATGTACTTCTTGCACGCCTCGGGCAGTTCGTCAAAGCTGCGGCAGGAAGATATATCATCGTCAAAGCCCTTGAGAGTTTCATATACGGGTACACAATCGGCAAGCTCTTCAAGCGCTGCGGGGAAATTCTCAATAACAGTGCCGTCGGGCTTCTTATAAGCAACGCACACCTTTAAATCGCCAATTCCGCCGAGCGTATCCAGCTTGTTTATAGCAAGTGAAAGTCCGTTTACTCTTACGGAATGACGTACAATAACAGCGTCAAACCAACCTGTTCTTCTGGGTCTGCCTGTTGTAGTACCGAACTCGCCGCCCTTGTTTCTGATTGTTTCGCCTATCTCATCATCAAGCTCTGTCGGGAAAGGACCCTTACCTACTCTTGTTGTATAAGCCTTTGCAACACCTATGATGTTTGAAATAATCATAGGTCCTACGCCTGTGCCTACACAAACACCTGCGGAAAGCGGATGAGAAGAAGTAACATAAGGATAAGTACCGAAGTCGATGTCAAGCAGTGTTGCCTGTGCGCCCTCGAACATTATCGTCTTGTTTGCCTTTGCAGCCTCGTATACGATTACCGATACATCGTCAACATACTTTGCAAGACGCTTGCCGTATTCGGTATATTCCTTTATGATAGCTTCAATATCGTGAGGCTCGCCGCCGTAAACTTCTGTGATTATCTTATTCTTGAGCTTACCTGTCATTCTTACCTTTTCTGCAAAAACTTCGGGATGAACAAGATCGTAGACACGGATACCGCAACGCTCGTATTTATCCATATAGCAAGGACCTATACCACGCTTTGTAGTACCTATATCGGAGTTGCCCCTGAATTTTTCGGAAAGTCCGTCAAGAGTAATGTGCCAAGGCATAACAACGTGCGCTCTCGGATCTATCTTGAGGTTGTCGAAAGAAACGCCTCTTGGTGAAAGGCTGTCGATCTCGGATAAAAGATCCTTAGGATCAAGCACTACACCTGCGCCTATAAGGCAGGGCGTATTTTTATAAAGAATGCCCGAAGGTATCAGATGGAGTTTGTAAGTCTGACCGTCATTTACTACAGTATGGCCTGCATTGTTACCGCCCTGTGAACGAACGACCACATCGGCTCTGGAAGCGATAATATCAATAATCTTACCCTTTCCTTCGTCACCCCACTGAGTTCCTACAACTATATTTGCTGGCATTGGAAGTCCCCATTTCTTTTAATTAAATTAGTATCGTATCCGCTAAGGAAATCTGTCCTTTCGCATAGTACATTGTTATTATATCAAAGACCGTCGCAAATTGCAAGTATTTTTTGTTTCTTTTGCAGAAAGTATACTAAAAATGCGGCAATTTTAACTTGCCGCATTTTTAAACACAGGTATATCAATATGATGATACGCCGCTTCTTGTTACATATTCCTTTATTCCGTCCACAATAGCCTGTGCTATACCGTCCTGGTCGGTCGAATTTGCAAGAGCCATCGCATCCTCATAGTTGCTGACAAATCCCATTTCTATAAGTACAGACGGGAAATCCTGCTGTTTTGTTGTCCACATATAGCTGTACTGCGCTCCTCTGTTGCAGTTTGCTCCGTCTGAATAAACATTATTGCTGAAATATGACGAAACGTGCCTTGTGAGCGAATCGGCGAGCGGCTGAGAGTACGATGTGTAATAATAGCACTCCGTTCCTCTCGGGCTTTCCGAACCCGCCTTGTTTGAATGAATGGCTATGTATAAATCACAGCCGTAATCACGGGCATAATAAGGTCTGCGTTTTGTATCGTAGAATTCGCTTTCGGTCTTGAGCCTTACAACGTTTACGCCCAGAGCCTTGAGCTTCGATTCAACCAGCTTTGCTACCGCAAGGTTTGCGCCTGCTTCTTCAATATGTCCTATCGCACCGGGATCGTCATAGCCGTACTCGGTCACACCGTGACCGGGATCGATTACTATAGTCATATTCCTGATGTCGTTTGTAAGTATCTCGAACTTGAACAGCAGATTGCCTTCACTGTCGTATGTGGCGCTGTTTCCTGCATAAACTCCCGGCTGTCTTAATTTAAGCACGAGCCGGAACTTCATAACGCCGTCAACGTCTACCTGCTGCCACTCACCCGCACTGAACACTGTGCAGTTGTCAAAATCGGGAAGTGCAGTAACCGAAGTAATATTATCAAACGTGATGTTGATATGAGTAGCCGTGAAATCGTCGAGATTGAACTCGCCGTCATAACCGGAATAATAGTCATTTCCGATAGGGGTAACTGTAAATGACGAGCGATCCTCCAGCGCCATCTGTATGAACGAATCTCCGCCCATATTTCCTATCGCATTGACAACAAGAGGATTTTCACCCATTCCGACACCGCTTGTAAGGTCGGCATCTTCCTTAAGGAATCGCTTGCCGGATGTTGTGACATAGTATTCGTCCCATTCGCTCTTATAATAGTCGAGCGTACCTTCGGGAAGCTGTCCCACATTCGGAGGGTTGACAGAATCGGTATTTGTACCGTCATAGATATAAGCAAAGTTCTTGTTCAGCTTTACATAAGTAACGCTTGTATCCTCCGAAACGGCGGCAGACAGTCGTCCGACTATCTCTCCTGTACCGAAAGAGCTTTGATCTGTCGGGATCTTGTCGATTATCTCTATGTTCTTATCGGGAAGCTTTACTGCGTTTACGATAACCTCGGCACCTATATATGTTCTTGAATATCCTGCGTATGATGCGGAAATTTCAATATTTCCGAGATACTGTTCCTCATCGGCTATGCCCTCGGGAACGACAATTTTTCCTGTAAATGCCGCATACGATGAGTTAATGTCAACAACGTCCGATTTTGCGTTTTCGGTAAGCTCAATTGTAGTGCCGCCGAGCGTAGCTGTAGCATAAGAGCCTTTATAAGCGACCGCAAGCACGGATACCGCCATTCCTCCGTCAACCTTAAGCGTCTTGCCCTCCGCTACGGAGCTTCCTATAGATTTAAGAACGTTGATCGTGCGTTCGATGTTATAATATATTGTTTTGCCTTTATGAGTTATAACGAAAGTGTTCATTCCGACTTCAAGCTGCTTTTCAAAGTAGAAGTTTCCCGCCTCGTTAAGAGATAATTTTTCACCGTCAAAATATACGTCAAAATTCTCATCAAACGTACCCATGAAGGCTACCGATGTATCATCGGTTGAATAATTCGTGTAATACGGCGATGTCATTTCAAGGTCTTCAAAAAGGCTGTCAACATTTATCTGCTCGTTGAAATATTTCGTGAGGGTATCTGTTGTTCCCATCGGGTTTTCCTCAAGAGATTTCTCCGAATAGAACACGCTTCCCGAATAATTATCAAGCTCGTCGGCTTTTGCAAGCTGTTTGAGAAGCTGATCCTCAACACCCCAGCCGTCTTCATCTGTTCCTATTTTCTCATTATGATGAACAATATAGAACGGTATCTTCGCAGATTTAGCAACATCGCTCCACCAGGAACAAACGTTCTCAAATCCGACAGTTTCATTGTCAAGCGAACCGGACGCATTGACAACGATAAAATCCGTAAGACCCTTTTCTATGAAAGCCTTGGTATCGGCATAGCCGTTATAAAAAGCGGTGTACTTTGCGGACGTATCACTGCCCTTTTTATTCTTCGAAGCGTTTGCCCAGACATCCTTTGCGTCAATGCCGACAGCTATGGAATTGTCCGACAGACGAATAACACCACTCACGGTTGAGAACTTATATTCAACCGTATCATAAAGCCAGTTCTTATAGCCTATGCCAGAGCCGTTCTTCATATATTCTTCATAAGCGCCGTTATTGTTAGCACCGTAAAATCCCGTAAGTATTATGCCGTTGCATCTGTATTTGAGCGCAAATTTATGAGCCTCGCTCACAAGATAATCATAGCAGTCCTCGCCATCCGGGCAAGCCGCCATTGTTTTGTTTATGTCGAAATAGACATATCTCTGCATTCCTTTTTTAGTAGCCGCCTCAAGAGCCTTTTCAAGCCTGTCGCCGCTCTTGTTCATATTTGTGGTATAATATGTACCGTCTTTTCCGTAAGGATTGATGTACACTCCGTTCATACCGTAGGCAATGAGGGTATCCAGCTTTTTCGAAAAATTCTCACCGAACTTCTCAGCCGCAAAATCCCCTAAATTTATCACCGTTGCTTTAAGCTCATCCGATAAAGTCAGCTTAGGTTCGGCTATCTGCGGAGTTGTCTGCTTTGACTGCTCGGCCGATTCTGCCGATGCGGATGTGTTTTCACTTGTGTTTTCCTCAGCAACGGCAGTCAGCTGTGACAAAAGCATAAAAGCCGACAGCACTCCCGCCATTATTCTGATAAATTTATTTCTCATCTTCTGCTCTTCCTTCCGATTATTACGGCAATTACTGCGTAAGAAGCGGCTTGAATGCCGCTATTTCCTTATTAACAGCCGTTTTAACATTGCTGTCAGGCTCAAAAATGAACTGATAGCTGTAAAGAATAACGCCGCCGTAATTCGACGTTTTCTGCGATTTTAAAATCTGCCTTTTAATTATTTCTTTATCGTTTTGCCATTCGTATCTTCCGCTTCCTGCCCATTCATCCTCAGTGCCTATCTTGTACACTGCAAGACCGGGTATAAGCGATTTTCCGGTACCGGCGAGCATTTTATCCCACTGCTCGACCACCTGTTCAAACGGCTGACCGCCGTTATCAAAACCGTAATATATCTGAGGAGCCATGTAATCAACATAGCCGTCCTCTTTTGACCATTTCTCTACATCTGCATAAAGCTGTGTTTCATTGTTTGTAACATTGCCCTGTGCGCTGACCCCAAATAATGCGGTAGGATTGTGCGACTTCACAGCCTTATACATATTTGCTACCATACGGCTGCAATTATCCAGTCTGAACTGTGACAGACTGCTATATGATGAAGCATTGAACGCAATGCTGTCAAAATACGCTTCCGTTGTGGGATAGAAATAATCGTCTATATGTACGCCGTCTACATCATATTTTGAAACAAGCTCCGCCGCTCCGTTTGCAATAAGGTCTGTTACCTCCTTATAGGCGGGATTGAGCCACCAGTAAGAATTGACCTTGACTATATAGTCGCCGTCCTTCGTGTCATACCACTGACCTGTTTTATACGTTGTGCTTACATTCGGTGCGTCATCTTCATAATAACAGCGTAAAGGATTGACCCACGCCTGAAAAGAAATACCTCTTGCGTGTGCCTCGTCTATCATGACCTTGAGCGGATCATAACCGGGATCTTTTCCGATATATCCCGTGCAGTACTTTGACCACGGGAAATAGTCGGATTTATATATTGCGTCGCCAAAAGGACGGACATGAACATAGACCGTATTGATGCCAAGCGAAAGGCAGTTATCGTAATACTCGCCTATTCCGCTTCTAAGCTGTGACTCGCTTTTTCCGGTAAGTATCGGGTACAATTCGGAATACCATATCCACACGCCCTTTACCTCGTTATAATTAAGCGCCGTATAGCTGTTTACAGGCAGATTATCGGTGGCGGCAGGAACATTATCATTCTTTTTCGATGTAGCAGTTGTCGCATCTTTTTTTGTCGTAACGGCTGACGTCACAGTTTCCACAGGCGGAATCTCCTCATCGGGAACGGGCGGTTCGTCATAAGACGTATCGACAGAAGGCTCATCGGAGGATGAATCTTCCTTCGGTGAGGTTTCTGTTTTCTTTTTTGTTGTTGCTGTCGCTGCGGCCGTAGTATGCGAGCCTGTCTGTTCAGGTATGCTGAGTGCGGGCTTTACCTTGCTTTCCGTCAGCGGAATGCCGCTTATTATATTTCCGCCGGTTGTATCCTGCGGTTCGTTATCAAATACCAACGCTTTGCCGCATCCGCCGGAAAACACCATTGCGGCTGCGGTGAGCAGTATTATACCTGTTTTCTTTTTTACGGACATATATTTTCCTCGGATCTTTCGTTAATGTTGTTTAGCACGCAGTAAATACGCCTCGTAAAAGCTCCCGTAAATACGGGATACACAGTAAATTATACAATATCCCTACTGTCGAAGTCAACCGAAACGGGTTTATTTTCTCAAATTTCATAAAATCGGATTGTCGTGAAACAAATTTCTATAAATCCTCTAATAAACTCCTTTGTCGCTTGTGCAACATCCACAAATATTTTTTTGCAATTTCACGCACTCCTTCTTTCATAAACGGTTGCAAATTCTTGACTTTTACTTTAATATAATGTATAATTAACTGTAATCTTTTTTTCAGGAGGACAAAAATGGGAAACAACGAAAGCAAGGGACTTACCCTTACCGAAAAAATCATCAAGAACCACATAATTGACGGTGAGATGATAAAAGGCACTGAAATAGGTCTGCGTATCGACCAGACTCTGACACAGGACGCTACCGGTACAATGGCATATCTTCAGTTTGAAGCTATGGGTATCGACAGAGTAAAAACCGAGCGTTCACTCGCTTATATCGACCACAACACGCTCCAGTCAGGCTTTGAAAATGCCGATGACCACAGATACATAGGCAGTGTTGCAAAGAAACACGGAATCTATTTCTCACGTCCCGGTAACGGCATCTGCCACCAGGTACACCTTGAGCGTTTCGGCAAGCCCGGCAAGACGCTTATCGGTTCTGACAGCCATACTCCCACAGGCGGCGGTATAGGTATGCTCGCTATGGGTGCAGGCGGTCTTGACGTTGCGGTAGCAATGGGCGGCGGCGCATATTACATAACAATGCCCAAGGTCGTAAAGGTAAACCTCACAGGAAAACTGAACGACTGGGTTTCCGCAAAGGATGTAATCTTAAAGGTACTTCAGATAATGTCCGTAAAGGGCGGCGTAGGCAAGGTTATCGAATACTGCGGCGAAGGCGTTAAGAGCCTCAGCGTTCCCGAACGTGCAACTATCACGAACATGGGTGCGGAGCTTGGTGCTACAACATCTATATTCCCCTCCGATGAAACAACTCTTGCTTTCTTAAAGGCACAGGATCGTGAAGAAGACTTCGTTGCTCTCAGTGCAGATCCCGACGCCGTATACGATGAAGAAATCAACATTGATCTCTCCGAGCTTGTTCCTATGGCAGCTTGTCCTCACAGCCCCGACAATGTAAAAACCGTAAAAGAAATCGGTGCAATCAAGATAGATCAGGTATGTATCGGATCATGTACAAACTCCTCATTACAGGATATGCTCAAGGTTGCTCATATATTAAAGGGCAAGACGGTACATCCCGATGTAAGTCTTTCAATAGCTCCCGGCTCAAAGCAGGTATTCAATATGCTTGCAGACTGCGGTGCGTTATCAATTCTTATCGGTGCAGGTGCAAGAATACTTGAAAGTGCCTGCGGTCCGTGCATAGGTATGGGTCAGTCGCCCAACTCCAAGGGTATTTCACTGCGTACCTTCAACAGAAACTTCTTAGGCAGAAGCGGAACAAAGGACGGTCAGATTTATCTCGTATCTCCCGAAACAGCCGCAATCTCTGCGCTCACTGGCGTATTCACAGATCCCAGACTTGCAGGAGATATGCCTCCCTATGTAATGCCCGAAAAGTTCCTTATAAACGACAATATGGTAGTTCCTCCCGCTTCACCTGAGGAAGCTCCCGATGTTGAGGTTCTCAGAGGACCGAACATAAAGCCCTTCCCCGTAAACGTTCCTCTGGCGGAAGATATAAAAGCTGAAGTTTCACTCAAGGTCGGCGACAACATCACCACAGACCATATTATGCCTGCAGGCGCAAAGATATTACCTCTGCGTTCAAACATCCCTGCAATTTCGGAATACTGCTTTACAGTATGTGATGAAACATTCCCGACAAGAGCAAAGGAACTTGGCAAGAGCATTATCGTCGGCGGTGCAAACTACGGGCAGGGTTCTTCAAGAGAACACGCCGCACTTGCTCCTCTTTATCTCGGCGTAAAGGCTATAATCTGCAAATCGTTTGCCCGTATCCACAGACAGAACCTTATCAACAACGGTATTCTTCCTCTGTGCTTTGTAGATGAGGCTGATTATGACAAGATCGACCGTGACGATGTTCTTGAACTTCCCGGCATAAGAAACGCTATAGAAAACGGTACTGAGATAACCGTCAAGAATATAACAAAGGGTACAGAATACAAGGTTACCTGCGAATTATCCGAGCGTGGCAAGGGTATGATGCTCGCAGGCGGTCTGCTTAACTACACAAAGCACAACAAGTAATATCGAAAGGAACGGCTATAATGGCAAAGATTCAGATGACCACCCCCATCGTTGAGATGGACGGCGACGAAATGACCAGAATTATCTGGAAGATGATCAAGGATATACTTATCTGCCCGTATGTTGACTTAAAGACAGATTATTACGATCTCGGTCTTGTTCACAGAAACGAAACAAACGACCAGGTAACGATTGATTCCGCAAACGCTACAAAGAAATACGGTGTAGCGGTAAAGTGTGCAACGATCACCCCCAACGCACAGAGAATGACAGAATACAACTTAAAGGAAATGTGGAAGTCGCCCAACGGCACTATCCGTGCTATCCTTGACGGTACCGTATTCAGAGCCCCCATTATCGTAAAGGGTATCACTCCTCTGCTGCCCGGCTGGAAAAAGCCGATAACCATTGCACGTCACGCTTACGGCGATGTTTACAAAAACTCCGAGATGAAGGTTGCCGACGGCAGTACGGCAGAGCTTGTTGTGACCGATAAGGACGGAAACGAAACAAGACAGCTTATCCACAAGTTCAGCGGTTCTGACGGCATCATTCAGGGACTTCACAACATAAACGCAAGTATCGCCAGCTTCGCAAGAGCCTGCTTCAACTTTGCACTCGACACAAAGCAGGATCTCTGGTTTGCAACCAAGGATACTATTTCCAAGAAGTACGACCATACATTCAAGGATATTTTCCAGGAAATATTCGATAATGAATACAAGGAAAAGTTTGATGCCGCAGGTATCACATACTTCTATACACTGATCGATGACGCTGTAGCAAGAGTTGTACGTTCAGACGGCGGATATATCTGGGCTTGCAAGAATTATGACGGCGATGTAATGTCCGATATGGTGGCAACAGCTTTCGGAAGCCTCGGTATGATGACATCCGTGCTTGTTTCTCCCACAGGTGTTTACGAGTATGAAGCCGCACACGGAACGGTAACACGTCACTACTACAAGCACTTAAAGGGTGAGGAAACCTCAACGAACTCTGTAGCTACTCTGTTTGCATGGACGGGTGCATTAAGAAAACGTGGCGAGCTTGACGGCAACAAGGAGCTTTCCGACTTTGCTGATAAGCTCGAAAAGGCTACTATAAAGACGATTGAAGACGGTGTTATGACCGGTGACCTCTATGTGCTTTCGAATCTTGACAACAAGAGAAAGGTAAACACAGAGGACTTCCTGCTTGAAATCAACAACAGACTTAAAGCAACACTCTGATTTCAATAAAAACTGTAAGGAGGCAGTATCTTGTCGAAAAGCATTAACATATCAAATTCAGTAATACGCAGACTTCCCCGCTACTACCGCTTTCTCGGCGAGCTGGAGGATCAGCAGATCTCTAAGATTTCTTCAAGGGAATTATCGGAGAGAATGCACCTTACCGCATCACAGATAAGACAGGATCTCAATTGCTTCGGCGGCTTCGGGCAACAGGGCTACGGCTACAATGTTTCGGAACTCCGTAAAGGAATAGGACGTATTCTCGGTGTTGACAAGCACAGAAAAACGATTCTTATCGGTGCGGGTAATCTCGGCACTGCGCTTGCTGTTCACATTAACTTTGAAAAAAGCGGATGCAGTCTTATCGGTATATTCGACTCCAACAAGAAAATAGTCGGAAATCCTCTCGGAAAGCTGACAATAACCGATATTGACGATCTTGAAAAGTTCTGCCGTGAAAACAAGCCGGAGGTTGCTGTTCTTTGTATACCTAAATCGGTTACAAAGGAGATAGTCGACCGCCTTACAGAGCTTGGTGTGAGATCGTTCTGGAACTTCTCGCACTACGACATTAACGTTGAGCATAAAAACATAATCGTTGAAAACGTTCATCTGGGCGACAGCCTGCTGACGCTTTCATACGGTGTCAACAACAATCTTGACAACGACAAATAAAATCTTACCGGGGAATATATTTCCTCGGTATTTTTTTGCAATCTTCACAATTAATTTGAATATTACAATAGACAAACAGCTTTGTTTGTGGTAAAATAAAATATGTATAGATATAGAACAACCGCAAAAGGAAGGTAGCAAATATGAACGACCCCGAAATTCTGATGGACGTACACAATCACTCAAATCTGTCGCCCGACGGCAGTAACGATCCGGAAGAAATGGTCAGACGAGCGACAGAGCTTGGTATCAGATATTACTCGCTCACAGATCACCTTGAAATAAATAAATTCTACGATGAGGAATACCTCTATGAAGAACCTGTAAAACGAGCGTCAGAGATCTCTCCCGCCCTTATTAAAAAGTATGCGGATAAGATAAATATGGCATACGGTGTTGAGTTGGGTCAGCCTTTACAGGATATGGAGCTTACAAAAAGAATGCTGTCAAGCTATGATTATGACTTTATAATCGGCTCGCTCCATATGTGCAACGGCTGGGAGGATTTTTATCTGCTCGATTATAACGAGGTACAGCCCGAAATGATAATGAAGCTGTACTTTGAGGAAATGCTTGAAATGGCTCGGTGGGGCGAATTTGACGTACTGGGTCACCTGACATACCCTCTGCGTTATATCGTGGGCGAATCGGAGCTTTACATAGATATGAGCAAGTATCTTCCGATAATCAAGGAGATATTCTCTACTCTTATAAAAAACGATATAGGCATCGAGATAAATTCAAGCGGACTCAGACAGAAAATAGGTCTTACGCTACCTGATGAATACTATGTAAGACTTTATAAAGAACTTGGCGGTAAAATACTTACTGTCGGCTCGGACGCACATTGCACGCAAGACCTCGGAAAAGGTATTCCGGAGGCTATAGAACTCGCAAGAAATGTGGGCTTTACAGAACTTGCATTTTTCAAGAAACGTAATCCCACATTTATAAGCATAAAATAATTCGGAGGATAAGATTATGACAAAGAAAGAAAAGCTTGTTGACCTTTTAAGACAGGACGCCAGACTTTCAAACGAACAGCTGGCGGCGATGCTTGATACTTCGGCTGACGATGTGGCGGCGATGATAGCGGAGCTTGAAAAGAGCGGAATGATAATCGGTTATACCGCAATCATCAACGAAGAAGAATTCGACAGAAACTCCGTCTGTGCCTTTATCGAAGTCAGAGTTTCCCCCGAAATACAGTGCGGTTATGATGATGTAGCGGCAGTTATCGCTCAGTATGATGAGGTTTCATCGGTATACCTGATGAGCGGCGGTTATGACCTTGCCGTAACTATCAAGGGTACAAATCTGCGTGATGTAGCTATGTTCGTAACGGACAGATTAGCGCCTTTAGGCGGCGTACTCAGCACAACAACGCATTTCATTCTGCACAGATATAAGGAAAAAGACAAGATGTTCTTAAAGAACACGGACGAAAGGAGTTTGGTATCTCCGTGATGGATTATGAAAATATACTTTCCCGAAAGGTGCAGGATCTGCAGTTTTCGGGTATAAGAAAGTTTTTTGACATAGCCGCAAGCTATGATGATGTTATATCACTGTCAGTCGGTGAACCTGATTTCAAGACACCGTGGGCAATAAGAAAAGAAGCAATCAGAGTTCTTGAAAAAGGACGTACAAACTATACCGCAAACGCAGGTCTTGCCGACCTTCGCATTGCTATCAACGACTATATCAACGACAGACTGCACGTCAGCTACGACCCCTTGCACGAGATACTTGTAACGGTCGGCGGCTCGGAAGCGATAGACCTTGCTATAAGAGCACTCATTGATACGGGCGATGAGGTACTTATCCCTCAGCCCAGCTTTGTCTGTTACGGTCCTATCGTAACACTTGCAAACGGCACACCCGTTGCTATAGAAACAAGCGTTGAAAACGGCTTCAAGCTGACCGCCGAAGCACTGAAAGCGCATATAACCCCGAAAACAAAGGCTCTTGTACTTCCTTACCCGAACAATCCCACAGGTGCGGTTATGAGAAAATCCGACCTTGAGGCTATTGCGGAAGTGATAAGAGGCACAGATATAATCGTTATTTCCGATGAAATATATTCAGAGCTTACCTACGGCGATGAGGAACACTGTTCCATCGTTGAAATAGACGGTATGAAGGAACGTACCGTTCTTATAAACGGTTTTTCAAAAGCGTTTTCGATGACAGGCTGGCGGCTCGGTTTTGCCGCAGGTCCCGCTCCTATTGTCACTCAGATGCTGAAGATTCACCAGTACGGCATAATGTGTTCGCCCACAATGAGCCAGTATGCCGCAGTAACAGCACTTAAGGATTGCAAAAAAGACATTGAATATATGCGTGGCGAATACGATATGAGAAGACGTCTTATCGTAAAAGGCTTCAACGAAATGGGTCTTGATTGCTTTGAACCGGAGGGCGCATTCTACATTTTCCCGTCCATAAGGAAAACAGGGCTTTCATCTCAGGAATTCTGCGAACAGCTGATTGAAAAGCACAGAGTAGCCGTTGTTCCCGGTGACGCTTTCGGAAAATGCGGAGAGGGTTACATCCGTGTATCCTACGCATATTCGCTTCAGCACATCAAGACAGCGCTTGAACGCATAAGGCTGTTTCTCGAGGACCTCGGTGTACTGTAATCTATGAAAATAAAGGTAAGAGCATACGCAAAGCTGAACCTGTTTCTTGACATAACAGGCAGACTGCCCTGCGGCAGACATTCGCTCAACATTGCGACACAAAGCGTTGATATTTATGACGATATAACCGTCAGCGTTATGAGTACGGATAGTTACGATTGCAGGATAACCTGCAACAACCCCGACGTTCCGTGCGATGAAAAGAATATCGTATGGAAAGCCGCAAAAGCATTTTTAGAAGCAACCGGACTTGCCGCCGAGATAACTGTCGATATTGAAAAGCACGTTCCTCTGATGGCAGGAATGGGCGGTTCTTCCGTTGACGGTGCAGGAACGCTTGTCGCACTGAATGAGCTGTTCGGCAAAAAACTCGATACTGAAGCATTGTGTGCTGTCGGTGATAAAATCGGTGCAGATGTTCCTATCTGCATTAAAGGCGGCACGCTTTACAGCATAACGAGCGGAGATATGATTACGGCTGAATGCGACACGAACTGCGTGTTTGTCTGCATTTATCCCGATTTTACTCTGAGTACGGCTGAGGCTTACGCAAAATACGATGAAAATCCGACCGAGATAAATCCTCATTATGCCGATTTTGTAAGCAGCATTGTCTGCGGAAGTCTTTCTGAAGGTGCAGGCTTTATAAGCAACGTATTCACTGAGATCTATCACGACAGCAGGATAGAAGAAATGAAAAACGACCTGCTTGAAAGCGGAGCCGTCATATCGGAAATGACAGGCAGCGGAAGCGTTGTTTTCGGAGTATTTGAAAGCGAAGAAACAGCCGCCGATGCAAAAAATATTCTGTCGGGAAAATATCCCCATGTTTTTACTACACACCCTGTCAACTGCGGAGTTTATGTCCTTGAACGGTAATTTGGCATTAACGCTTGAAATTTGCCGTGAAATATAGTATAATAATATAGTCCGATTTACAAGGAGGTTATACAAATGATCACGATAAACAACCACTTAGGAACGATTACCTATTCAAAGCAGTTCTTCTACAGCCTTATCGGCGGAACTGTTACAAATTGCTTCGGCATAGTGGGAATGAATGCCGGTGACGCAAAACAGACCTTCGTTGAAAAAGTACCTCTTAAAT
>OQVQ01000727.1_pt1 | contig 14522 bp, 10 predicted proteins | sample 1691491 | NCBI WGS metagenome assembly OQVQ01 (sample SAMN03418252, study PRJEB22391) | human gut metagenome | biome: human-gut; feature: organic feature; material: feces | host: Homo sapiens | place: Tanzania | collected 2013-01
TCATCGCTCCAGCCATGGACCTCGACATGTATAAGCATCCTTCTACGCAAGCCAATATGAAAACGCTCCTGGGCTACGGAAATCACATCATAGAACCGGAAGTGGGATTCCTGGCAAGCGGACTGGAAGGAAAGGGACGCATGGAAGAACCTGATATCATCGTAGAATGCCTTGACAGATTTTTCGATGAACAGGCTCAGCAGAATTCAGAACCCGATGAAGCAGAAAACTGCGAGGAAAAAGAAAGCGATAAGCTCGATTTGAAAGGCAAGAAGATTATGATTACAGCCGGACCAACCTACGAAAAGATTGACCCGGTACGTTTCATCGGCAATTATTCTTCCGGCAAAATGGGCTTTGCCCTTGCTGAAGAGTGCTGCCGCCGTGGTGCTGAGGTTACGCTGGTTGCCGGTCCGGTTTCGCTAAGCTGTTCTGAAGCCATTCATCGCATCGATGTAGAAAGCTGCGAGGAAATGTACCAGGCGGCCACCCAGGCTTTCGCCTCAACCGATGCAGCCATCCTCTGTGCGGCTGTTGCTGATTTCAAGCCAAGCGAGATTGCTGACAGGAAAATCAAGCGAGAGAAAGATGATTTGGAACTCCGCCTCGTCCCTACTCACGATATTGCCGCAGCCCTTGGCAAGATGAAACAAAAACATCAGCGAATTGTTGCTTTTGCCCTGGAAACCAACGACGAAGAGGCTAATGCACAGAAAAAGCGCGCAAAGAAAAATGCCGATTTCATCGTGCTTAACTCTACTCGCAATCCGGGAACCACATTCCGTACGGATGATAACCAGATAACGATTATTTCTGAAGAGGGTAAGAAAGAATATGAGAAGAAACCGAAAACTGAAGTGGCTCGCGACATTATCAACGAGCTGGCTCATCTCTTGTAGTCCCATCACATCAGCCGCTCAGGAGTTGCAGGCTAAGATTACCATCAACCATGCCCAGATTCAGGGCACGGAAAAACGGGTATTCGATAATCTGCAGCAAACTCTTGAGCAGTTTGTGAACGACAGGCAATGGACGAATCTTCAATTCAGGAAGAACGAGCGCATCGTGTGCAACTTCAATATCACGGTAAGCAAGTATGATAAAGACCAGAATATTTTTACCTGCAAGGCGCTCATCCAGGCCAACCGTCCCGTCTACAATTCAGCCTATACGTCCACCTTATATAATAATGTGGATGAAAACTTCACGTTCAAGTTTGCCGAGTTCGACCAGCTGGAGTTTACCGAAGAACGGATAGACAACCAGCTAACGGCTCTGCTCGCCTACTATGCTTACCTCATCATCGGTTTAGATCTTGACAGTTTTGCGCCTAAAGGTGGGGAGGACATTCTGCAACGTTGCATGAACCTCACCAACAACGCCCAGAATCTTGATTTTCCGGGCTGGAAAGCGTTTAGTGACAACAGAAACCGATTCGCCATCATTTCCGATTATCTCGATGGAGCCATGGAACCTTTCAGAATGCTGCAATACAACTATTACAGAAAAGGGCTCGATGAAATGGCGAATAATGTGGAACGAGGCAGAACTGAAATCACCAACACTCTGCTCCAGGATCTGAAGAAAGCCCGTACGGACAGACCGCTCAGTCTGCTGCCACAAATCTGGACCGACTATAAGAAGGACGAGCTTGCTAACATCTATCAGAAACATGGCACTCAGAAAGAGAAAGAAAGCATTTATGAACTGCTCTTCTCCATCAATCCTTCTCAAAACTCATATTGGGACAAAATCAAGGAATAAGGCTACATGCAGAATGATTCGAGGCAACTTCTCGAATGATAAAGCAAAGAATCTTCCTAGATAGGTTAAGTTCCTTAAAAACAATAAGATAAGAAATTATGCTCAAGCAATTATACATCAAGAATTTCACGTTGATTGACGAGTTGGACATTCCTCTTTATCCAGGATTCTCAGTCATCACGGGCGAGACGGGTGCCGGAAAGAGCATCATTCTCGGAGCCATCGGACTGCTCCTGGGCAACCGTGCTGACAGCAAGGCCATCAAGGCAGGAAGAGACCGATGCGTGATAGAAGCCCACTTCGACCTGTCAAAATACGGAATGCAGGATTTCTTCGATGCTAACGATATTGATTATGATGCAGAAGACACCATCATCCGCCGCGAACTGACTGCTGCCGGAAAGAGCCGTGCCTTCATCAACGACACGCCCGTCCCGTTGAGCAAGATGAGAGAACTGGGCGAACAGCTCGTCGACATTCATTCGCAGCATCAGAATCTCCTGCTGCAGAAAGAAGACTTCCAGCTCAGCGTGGTCGATATTATCGCCCACGACGAAAAGCAGAAGAAGGCTTATCTTGCTGAATACAAAAACTATAAAAAGGCAAAGCAGCAGCTGGAAGACCTGAAAGCGGAAATCGCAAAGAACAGGGAGAACGAGGAATTCATGCGCTTCCAGTTTAAGGAACTGGATGACGCTAACCTGCAGGAAGGCGAACTTGAGCAACTGGAACAGGAAGCAGAAACCCTGAGCCATTCTGAAGACATCAAGACTGCTCTCTATGAAGCAGATAATGCACTCTCGGGCGAAGACGGCAGTATTCTCGACAAACTGAAAAATGCAGCCCAGCAGATTGACAACATCAAGGAGGTTTATCCGGATGTGAAAGAGGTGGCTGAGCGAATGCAGAGCAGCTATATAGAACTCAAGGATATTGCCCAGGAAATAAGCGGAAGCGTTGACAATATTGAGTTTGACCCGAACCGGCTTGAATCCATCAATTCCCGTCTCGACCAGCTCTACTCGCTCCAGCAGAAATTCCATGTGGAAAATGTAGAAGAACTCATCGCCACACGTGAGCGAATCAACGAACAGCTGCAGCACATCGACAATGGCGATGAAGACATAGAAGAACTGGAAAAGCAGGTTGCCCTACTCCTTGCCAAGGCAGAGAAACAAGCTGGCGAACTGACTGCCATCCGAAAGGAATCGGCAAAGAAGATAGAAGAAGAAATGAAGAAACGTCTCATTCCTCTGGGAATTCCGAACGTCCGCTTCGAAATTTCATTCTCCGCCAAGCCGCTCTGTTCAGATGGAGTTGACAAGGTTAACTTCCTGTTCAGCGCCAACAAGAGCACGCTCCTCCAGCCGGTCAGTCAGGTTGCTTCGGGTGGAGAAATTGCCCGCGTCATGCTTTCTCTGAAGGCCATGATCAGCGGAGCCGTAAAACTGCCAACCATCATCTTTGATGAAATCGACACGGGAGTGAGCGGTAAGATTGCCGAAAAGATGGCTGAAATCATGACTGAGATGGGCAACCTGAACCGTCAGGTTATTTCCATCACCCACCTGCCGCAGATTGCTTCCATGGGAACCCACCATTACAAGGTTCTGAAAGAAGAAACCGAGGAGGGAACCCTTTCTCACATGAAGGAACTCAACGAGCAGCAGCGCATAGAAGAAATCGCCCAGATGCTCAGCGGAAGCGACATTACGCCTGCTGCCCTGGCAAATGCTAAGGAGTTGCTCAATAAACACAAGCAACACAAATAAGATTATGAAAAAAATAAATATGATCATGATGGGACTGATGCTCGGAGCATCGTCCCTCTATGCCCAGCCGGGTTCGGTCCAGAAACTGGCTAAGAGCGTTTTCACCTTGACTACTTTCAATCAGAAAGGCGACATTATCGCCTCTACCCAAGGTGTTTTTATCGATAACAAGGGAACGGCTATCAGCACTTTCAAACCATTTGTCGGAGCTGTAAAGGCAAGCGTTGTTGACGCTTCCGGCAAATCAATCCCTGTTGAGGCTATCATGGGAGCCGACGAGCTCTACGATGTGGCTAAATTCCGCATCAACGCCTCTACCGTTGCCGCTCCTATCGCAACCAAGGAATCGGCTGCTGGCGACAAGGTCTGGCTGGTTCCTTATTCTATCAAGAAGCCGGCTTACCAGCAGGAGGACATCAGCAGCGTAGAGAAGTTCAAGACTACGTACAACTATTACATCTTCTCGAATAGTGCTCCCGAAAATGCAGTAGGTTGTCCGTTTGCCAACAAGAACGGCCAGGTCATCGGTCTGATGCACAGCAATGGTCAGGTTACGGCCATCGACGCCAACTACGCCAAGCAACTGAAGGTAACCGGTCTTTCGAGTCTTGACGCAGCCCTTCGCGAAACCACCATCCGTACAGCTCTTCCTGATACAGAGAACGAAGCGATGACGATGATGACTCTGAAGAAGGGCCAGACTACAGCTGATGAGTATGAGAAATATAGCGATGAGTTTATCAGCAAATTCCCTACTTCAGCCTTCGGTTACAAGGAGAAAGCCACTTATCTGACGGATAAGGCAGAATATGATGCAGCTGCCAAACTGATGGAAGAAGGCATTAAGAAATCGGCTGCCAAGGATGAGGCTCATTCCAACTATGCCGACCTGATTTATCAGAAGATTATTTACAAGGGCGATTCTGTTTATAAGGACTGGACGCTTGACAAGGCCATAGCTGAGGCTCAGAAGGCATACGAAATCAAGGCACAGCCTATTTACCGCCATCAGGAAGCGCAGATTAATTTCGTGAAGGGTGAGTATCAGAAGGCTTACGATACTTTCATGGATCTGACCAACACTTCCCTTCTCAGCGGCGAACTCTATTTTGAGGCTGCCCAGGCCAAGAAGAATCTCAAAGCTCCAGCCAAGGAGATTGAAGTTTTGCTCGATAGTGCGGTAAGCGTTGGAAGCAAGACCGGAATGGTTGCGAATTACTATCTGGCTCGTGCAGAATTTCTGAAGGAGCAGGGTGAATTCCGCCGCGCTATTCAGGATTATAATATGTACGATTCCATTGCCCGTCCTGTTTCGCCAGCCTTCTTCTACACCCGTTACCAATGCGAAACCAAGTTACGCATGTGGCAGCCAGCCCTGCTTGATATTGCCCGCACCTGTTACCTGGCTCCTAAAGAGCCTACATATTTTGCAGAATGGGCAAGTCTCGACTTGCGTGTAAAGCGTTATGATGAAGGAATCAGCGCAGCCATCCATTGTATAGAGTTGGCTCCTGAATATGCTGACGGCTACCTTCTCTTAGGTTTGCTCCAGAAGGAGAAAGGAAATAAGGAAGAGGCCATCAAGAACCTGAAGAAAGCCCAGGAACTCGGCGATTCCCGCGCTGGAGAATATCTCAAGAAAATGAAGTAATTATTTTAGTAATAAGTAAGAAAGTCCGTAGGCATTTTAACAGAACGCTTACGGACTTTCCTTTACATTTTAGTCATGTGGTAACCCAGCATTTTTAGCTCTACGGCTATTCCCATGAGGAACATCTGGTGAAGGGCTGCAACGAAGCCACGGAAGGCTTCCTCGCTTCCCGGCTGAAGATTCAGATGAATCAGCTTGCTGTAAGAGCGCGAAGCACATTCTGCCACCACGTTCGTAACAGCCTTATGATCTTCCTCATTCAGCAGCAGAACCTTTTCGCAGATGTAATCATCCATGTGGTCGAAATCTATTCTGTCACGAAGATATTCATAATGATTCTCTACCTTGCTGTAGAGTTCCCAATCCTCATCCCAATACTTGGCAAGCGCCATTCCTACATACATGATCCAACCCAATGAAACCGTAGGATATTTGGCAAACTCGCGAATCGCATCAGGCAGATAACTCTCGCCTACTTTCTGCCACAGCTCTTCCAAATCCGGAGCTTCCGGCAAATGAGCATCTACCTTATCAATACCCAGCAGATATTGATAAAGATCTTCCTTGAAAATCGCTTCAAAATTCTTTTTCTCTTCCATTTATCTTTTCTTTTCTAATATTTTTTTACTGAACTCTGCAAACCCTGATTCCTATCTGCACGGGATGCTTATGCATGTAAGTATAAAGCGTCATCGGTTCATCAATCACCTTCTTGTGAATGCTGCTGGCGTTGAGCAGATGCAAACCGTCTTTGTGCCAGGAAGCAATACCGATGTGGGTCGTGTCGAGACCCTTCTTGTTGGTAATGATGGCGATAATGTCACCATCGTGAATAGCGTTGCGGAAAACTGCCGTGTTGGCAATCTTGCCCTTCGGAACATAACGGTAACGCTTGCCGTTCACACTCTGTTCCAGTTTTCTGATTCCCGATTTCCATTCCGGATGAGCCTTAAGCATCTTATAACTCGAAACATGTGTACTCATCCAGTTGATGTTCACGGTCTGAACGGCCGAGAAAGGAGGATTGGGCGCAATATTCTTCACAATTCCCTCGCGCTCGTTAGCATCCATCCAAATCGTGAAATAATGCTGGCGCTTCACATAGGAAATCTCTCCGCCCACATAACGCACATTCCGGAGATGTTCGCAGAAAGCCGAGAAAGAAGTCTCGTTCTTCTTGGCGCATAGGGTGAGCGCCGTAACCATCTCTACGTATGTGGTGCAGTCCAGCTCACGGGTGTTCACGATGAGCACCTCTTCCTTTGTCCGGTCCAGCGTGCCGCCCACATAAGGAACGCCCGCCATCTGCTTGCCGAACCAGAGCATCCAACTGGCTGGTTTCTTCTTCATCGCCCTTGCCTGCTGAAGCAGTCCTACAATCCGCAGACTGTCCTGCCGCTGATAAACCACATTCACCCTGGCTTCTCCCGGAACAGCCAGCAGACAAGCCAGTACAGCGGCTGCCATTTTCGTAAATATTTTCATCTCTTCTTTTTATATGTTAATGATGACGTTTCCTGCCGAAGTTCACACCCACATAAATATTGAGTGAGCCAAACGAATTGTTGGTAGAAAACTGTTTTTTCTTATAGTTGTAGGAATGGATGATGGTGCTGGCGCCCGCGTACCAATGCGTGTTGTTCCACACAATACCGAAGCGGCCTATTCCATCCAGGTTCACATTCTTGAAACTGAAGTTGGTAATGTCCAGATGTTCCCTTTCATTATCCGATTTCGAGCTGTTGTAAGCCACACCTACCGAGAGTGAAGCGTTGAAGAGCCAGTTCTTGGCGAAAACCCAGTTGTAAGCATAGCCGCAGGTTACGTTCACATCGCTGTATTTCACCTTGCTGAACATCAGCGAACTGTCTATTTGGGCTTCCGGAGTTCCCCCGTTTATCAGATTTTTATTCAACCGTTCATCTACAAGATTGGTCAGTTTATCCCAGTCCACCTCCAGTTCATGCTCCGTGTAACCGATTCCCAGAAGCATGGAACCGGCACTTCTCCGCTGCACCGTACTCTGCGAATAGGCAGCGGGATAAGAGAAGCGGCGATGGTTGAAGATGTAATAAAGATTGAATCCCTTGATGCTCGATTTGAAACCATCGAAAGGAGCCTTGCGGATAGGGTCACAATCGATGTGCTCACCCAGATTCATCCGCAGAACATGATAGTCATTTCCCGTCTGTCGCCAGAACAGGTCTATTCCCAGCAGACTGCTGTAGAGGCTCAGGTCAAACTCCTTTTTATTAGTGTGGTTATTCCTGAAATTAATGTGCTTCAGGTCGAACGTATAACCCAGAAACACCCATCGCCAGCCCAGATAAGGCCCCAGGCGGTAAGAAGGATCAGGCGAGAAGGAAATGCTCTGTCCTTCGCTGTTCCTGAGCGTATATTCCTCGTAGGTATTGGTGTTCTGCAGCATCACCGTATAATTGTAATGCTGGTCTTCGATATAAGCCGAATCCGTACTGTTGAATTCTCTGAAGAACCGGGTGAACACATCTCCCACCTGATGGAAGAAGGTTTTGCGATGGCGCTCTTTCACGAGGCTGTCCTGGGAATTGGACATGAACATCGTCTTGTTGAAGAGCGTTCCCAGCATGGTAGAATCCACGGGCTCCCCTGCCCTTGCCGAAGTGCAGGCAAGAGAACAGATAAATCCTACTATACAGAAACATCTCTTCATAACTTACGCTCTAATCCTGATGATGATTTTGTAAAAAATCAGTTCTTCCACAATACTCGGTCCAGCACCCAGTTGACAGCCGTAGCCGAAACGCTGGTGCAGTCGCATTTTCCTATTCCCTGCAGATGCTGAATCACACTCTTGATGAGCGGCAGCTGCACATAAGGCGGATTCGGAACCGTAATCAAGTTCTTTCCTTCGCTCGTAATCACTTCTATCGGCTGGTAAGTGAACACCGAGAATGAGAGCGAACCTTTCTCGCCAATCACCTCGATGCAGTCTTCCTTCGCACTCTCATGTCCCACGAAGCACCAGCTTCCGCTGCCCGGAATTCCGCTCTCAAAGAAGAAGCACGCCGAGAGCGTATCTTCAGCCTGATAAAGATGCGCTCTGTTGGCAGGATAGCCGTGCGCACGGGTAATCACACCAAACAGATTCTGGAGCAAATCTATCTGATGAGGAGCCAGGTCGTAGAAATAGCCGCCGCCCGCAATATCCGGCTGCAGTCGCCAAGGCATTTCCTTGCCGCTCTGAAAGTCGAGATCGCGCGGAGGAACCGAGAAGCGTACCTGCACATTTACCACATTACCGATGGTTCCGCTCTCGATAATCTCCTTTACCTTCTGGAAATAAGGAAGATAACGGCGATAGTAAGCTACAAAGCAGGGAACACCCGTCTGCTCGCTGATGCGGTTGATGCGGATGCAGTCGTTGTAGCTCGCAGCCAGCGGTTTCTCTATGTAGCAAGGTTTGCCCGCACGCATCGCCATGATGGCGAAGGTGGCGTGAGAAGAAGGTGGCGTGGCGATGTAAACAGCATTCACATCGGGATCTTCTATCAATTCCGATGCATCCGTGTACCATTTGCGCACATGATGGCGCTCAGCATAGCTGCGTGCCTTGTTCTCGCTTCGGCTCATCACAGCCACCACCTGCGAACCCTCTACCTCGTTGAAAGCCGGTCCGCTCTTCTTTTCGGTTACTTCTCCGCAGCCGATAAATCCCCAATTAATCTGTTTCATTCTCTGTTGGTTTATTCTCTCCCGAAAGATTATTCTCCGGCGAGCGATTTGTTGATTTCGTCAATATAGTCGAGCACCTCGTCGCGTCCCATCTTCTTTTCACTACTGGTAATGAAATAAGGTGGAAGTGCTTCCCAGCGGTCTTCCAGCGCATGCATCCATTTCTCCGCATTCATGCGAGCCTTGACCGGACCCAACTTGTCGGCCTTGGTAAAGACGATGCAGAAAGGAACGCCGCTCTCGCCCAGCCAGTCAACAAACTCGCGGTCTATCTTCTGCTGGTCGTGGCGCACGTCGATGAGCACAAAGACATTAGCCAACTGCTGGCGCTGCAGAATATAACTGCTTATCATCTGTTCCAGCTGTTTCTGTACGGTCTTCGAGCGCTTTGCGAAACCATAGCCCGGAAGGTCAACCAGATACCATTCGTTGTTGATGATAAAGTGGTTGATAAGCAGCGTCTTGCCCGGTGTGGCTGAAGTCTTAGCCAAACCCTTGTGGTTGCAGAGCATATTGATGAGGCTCGATTTTCCCACATTACTTCTGCCGATGAAAGCATATTCAGCCTTCGTATCTTTCGGACACATGCTCACTCGTGGAGCCGATATTGTAAATTCTGATTTCTTAATTTCCATTCTTTCTATTTTCTTTTATAAATGTTTATTATTAACGGCCGCACATCAACTAATCATAAAGTTCAATGTTCAACGCTCAAAGTTCAAAGTCTAGAGCATTTCAGCCAGTTCCAGCCATCTCATTTCCTTCTCATCAAGTTCATCCTTGATTTCAGGCAGGCGCTTGCTCTTCTCCGTCAGTTCCTCAACCGATAGTTTTCCGCTGCAGAGTTCCTCTTCCAGCTTCTTCTGTTCCTCGGTCAGCGCATCTATTTCCTGGGTCAGCTGCTCATATTCGCGCTTCTCCTTGTAGCTCATCTTGCGCTTGTTCTCAAAATTGGCGTCGCGCTTGGCCGAGCCAGCTCCGTCGCTTTCTGCCGTTGCATTTCCGCTCTTTGCCGGTTTCGCCTGTTCCGCCTCGTCCTTCGCCTGCATCCGGCTCCATTCCCTATACTGCGTATAGTTGCCAGGGAAATCCTGTATTTCGCCTTCGCCCTTGAAAACCAGCAGATGGTCTACTACCTTGTCCATGAAATAGCGGTCGTGGCTCACTACGATTACGCAACCCGCAAAATCCTGAAGATATTCTTCCAGTACCTGCAGCGTCTGGATGTCGAGGTCGTTGGTAGGCTCGTCCAGCACCAGGAAGTTCGGATTCCTCATCAGCACCGTACAGAGGTAAAGCTTGCGCTTCTCGCCGCCGCTCAGCTTGTAAACGTAGTTGTGCTGCTCTTCGGGCGTAAAGAGGAAGAACTGCAGAAACTGCGAAGCCGTCATGTGCTTGCCGCCCAGATCTATGTAATCGGCAATCTCCGTAATCACGTCAATCACCTTCTGGTCTTCACGGAATTTCAGTCCCTCCTGCGAGAAATAGCCGAAGCGAACCGTCTCGCCGATGTCAAACTTGCCGCTGTCGGGCTGAACCTCGCCCAGCAGCATCTTGATGAAGGTCGATTTTCCCGTTCCGTTATTACCCACAATGCCCATCTTCTCGAAACGGGCAAAGTTGTAGTAGAAGTTGTCGAGAATCACCTTCTTCTGCCCCCTGTCGTCGAAAGCCTTGCTCACATACTGGCATTCAAAAATCTTCGAACCTATATAAACGGTAGAAGCCTTCAGCCTTACTTGCCGGTCTTCGATGCGCTGCTTCGCCACCTTCTCCAGCTCGTAGAAAGCATCCTCGCGGTATTTCGCCTTGTGTCCGCGAGCCTGAGGCTGACGGCGCATCCAGTCGAGTTCCCTGCGGTAGAGATTCTTCGAGTGCTGTATTTCGGCTCTCAGATTGTCCATCCTCTCCTGCCTCTTCTCCAGATAGTAGGCATAATTGCCTCGGTAGGTGTAGATGGTGCGGTCGTCGAGTTCCAGAATCGTATTGCACACCTTGTCCAGGAAGAATCGGTCGTGCGTAACCATGAAGATGGTCTTGTTTCCGCGGTTCAGATAACCCTCCAGCCACTCTATCATCTCCAGGTCCAGATGGTTGGTCGGCTCGTCCAACATCAGGAAGTCGGGTTCCGTAATCAGCACATTCGCCAGCGCCACTCGCTTCTGCTGTCCGCCGCTGAGCTGTCCCATCGGCTGTTCCAGGTTGGTAATGTGCAGCTGTGTGAGAATCTGTTTCGCCTTCAGCACCTTCTCCGGATCATCCTCATGATTGAAGCACGCCTGCAGCACACTTTCCTCCGGATCAAACTGCGGCGACTGCTCCAGATAGCCCACCTTCAAGTCGCGTCGGTAGATGATGTCTCCGCTCTCGTGTCCCTCTTTATCCATCAGCACCGACATGAGCGTAGACTTTCCCGTGCCGTTTCTCGCCACGAGTCCCACTTTCTGTCCTTCAGCGATAGAGAAGGAAATATTATCAAAAAGAACCTGTGCACCAAAGCGTTTGGTGAGGTTTTGAACGTCTAAATAGGGTATTTGACTAGCCATTTTTATTTTTTTTGTGCAAAGATAGGCAAAATATTTGGCAGAAACAAATTTTTTAATTATCTTTGCACACGAATTTATCAATCAATACCGTGTTTCCATTCAGAAACGCGACATTTCAGAAAGAAAATCATTAATATACAATATATAATATATGTATAGCAAAGAAGAATTACAAGCAAAGAGTGTCGTTCAGTTGAAGGACATTGCCAAGGAACTTGGAGCCAAGGTAAAGAAGAGCGATAACAAGGGAACTATCGTCTACGCCATTCTCGACGCCCAGGCAGAACAGCCAGCTCCTGAAGCAGCCCCTAAGCGCAAGCGCACCCGCATTGCAACCAAGAAAGAAGACCGTGTTTATTCCGTACACGGCAATGAAGGAGAGAATTTCGACGTGCAGAAGAACCAGGTATTGGGTCCTAACGGCGGCGAGACTGCTCCTCAGGCTATGAGCGAAACTGCCCCAGCCCCAGCGGTTGAGGAAGAAATCCAGTTCAGCCCGGCAGAGCAGAGTTTACAATCAGCTGCCCAGAAGCAGACTCTAAACCAATCAGGCGAAGACATCGAGGCTCAGGTACTTGCCAACTTCCCGAAACACCGCGGCAGAAGAAGCAAGGCAGAACTCGAAGCCATTGCAGAAGCCAGAGCAGCTGCCATCAGAAAGCATCAGGCGGTAAAAGCCGAGATAGAAGCGCAGATGGCGAAAGATGCACAGGAGACGGCTAAACAGCAGGCTGCTACTGAGGCAGAACAGCCGGAAGAGGCAACAGCCGATAACCAGCAGACTGCTCCTGAGCAGGCAGCACCTGAGCAAGCTGCCGTTCCTGAAGAGCAGTTCTCTGCCGGAAACGCCGAGAGCGCCAACATCAGCGGCGATTTGCAGGCGATGCTCCAGGCTAAGATGAATGCACAGAACGCAGCAGCAGCTCCAGCTCCGGCAGCCGCTCCGGCTCCAGCTGAGGAGGCAAAGGAAGAAGCTACTGAAAAAACTGCAACCGATAAGAAACAGGAGTCAGCTCCTATCCACTATACTGAAGGTATGAAGGTAGAACTCGATGCAGACGGAACCTGGAAGGGTGATCCGGGCGACGGAACCGATTTCATCCCGGTAGTCGACATTCCTATCGAAGACCAGGCTGCCATTCCTACTGTCGACATCTTCGACCGTCCTACCACTCCACAGACTTCTCACCAGCACACACCAGCTGCTCCTGTTGCCAAGAACAAGCAGCAGGAATCACCAGCTTACGATTTCAGCAATCTCGTGAAATCCAACGGTGTGCTCGAAGTGATTTCAGAGGGCTACGGATTCCTGCGCAGCAGCGATTACAATTACCTTTCTTCACCGGACGATGTTTATGTAGCATCCAGCTTCGTCAAGAAGTTCGGTCTGAAGACTGGCGATGTCATCGAGTGCAAGGTGCGTCCGCCTCACGAGGGCGAGAAATACTTCCCGCTCACCAGCATCATCAAGATCAATGGCCGTGACCCGTCAGAGGTTCGTGACCGTGTTCCTTTCGAGCACCTCACCCCACTCTTCCCTAACGAGAAGTTCAATCTCTGTGGCGACCGCCGAACCACCAATCTCAGCACTCGCATCGTAGACCTCTTCTCACCAATCGGTAAGGGTCAGCGTGCGCTCATCGTGGCTCAGCCTAAGACCGGTAAGACCATCCTCATGAAGGATATTGCCAACGCCATCGCAGCCAACCATCCTGAGGCTTACCTCATGATGCTGCTTATCGACGAGCGTCCTGAGGAGGTTACCGACATGGCACGCACCGTGAATGCAGAGGTTATCGCCTCTACCTTCGACGAGCCAGCAGAGCGCCATGTCAAGATTGCCGGAATCGTGCTCGAGAAGGCAAAGAGAATGGTAGAATGCGGACACGATGTTGTCATCTTCCTCGATTCTATCACCCGTCTCGCCCGTGCCTACAACACCACAGCTCCTGCATCTGGTAAGGTGCTCACCGGTGGTGTAGATGCAAACGCCCTCCAGAAGCCTAAGCGTTTCTTCGGTGCTGCGCGTAACATCGAAGGCGGCGGTTCGCTCACCATCATCGCTACTGCCCTCATCGATACAGGTAGTAAGATGGATGAAGTCATCTTCGAGGAGTTCAAGGGAACAGGTAACATGGAGTTGCAGCTCGACCGCTCACTCAGCAACAAGCGCATCTTCCCTGCTGTCAACCTCATTTCTTCATCTACCCGTCGCGACGATCTGCTGCAGGACAAGACAACGCTCGACCGCATGTGGATTCTGCGCAAGTATCTGTCAGATATGAACGCTATCGAGGCGATGAGCACCATCCACAAGAATATGCAGCATACTCGCAACAACGACGAGTTCCTGCTCTCTATGAATTCATAACCCTTCATCCGGGTTTAACCATATCTGAATATCCGGAAAAAGACTCCGTTCATCGGCAGTCTTTACTAGATATAAATGAAGAGAGATTTGAAAGAGAAGGGCAAGTTCCATTTTCGGGATTTGCCCTTCGTGCTTTTTTACTGTTTAAAATCATTAAAAAAATATTCCATTTCATTTTTTATTCGTATCTTTGCTAATCTTAAACACAGAGGGGCGCAAAGCCCCAATATAAATAATGTATAACTTAAAATCAAAAGAACCATGAGCAAATATTTTGCAGAATCAGAATTGATTATCAATGAAGACGGAAGCTGCTTCCACCTTCATCTTCGCCCGGAACAAGTGGCTGATAAAGTAATCCTCGTTGGCGACCCAGGTCGCGTAGCCCTCGTAGCCTCCCATTTCGATGAGAAGGAATGCGAAGTTTCAAGTCGGGAATTCCACGCCATCACCGGCACATATAAAGGCAAGCGAATCACCGTGCAGAGCACCGGAATAGGATGCGATAATATCGACATCGTAGTCAACGAGCTCGATGCGCTGAAGAACATCGATTTCAAAACCCGCACCGAGAAACCCGAGCACACCACCCTCACCCTCGTGCGCATCGGAACCTGCGGCGGTCTGCAGCTCAACTGCCCTGCCGGAACCTTCGTAGCCTCGCAGAAGAGCATCGGTTTCGACGGACTCATCAACTTCTATGC
>OQVQ01000728.1_pt1 | contig 14521 bp, 14 predicted proteins | sample 1691491 | NCBI WGS metagenome assembly OQVQ01 (sample SAMN03418252, study PRJEB22391) | human gut metagenome | biome: human-gut; feature: organic feature; material: feces | host: Homo sapiens | place: Tanzania | collected 2013-01
AAGAGCCACGGACACCCTCCATTGTTTCAACGGTCTTCAACAGCCCCAACGGCCCAGTAGGCCCCAAGCGCCCAAAGAGCCACAACGGCCCCAAGGATGGATGCTCTCCTTCGATTCCCATCCCCCAATCCCCCAACTTTTCGTGAAAAACCTTTTTCTTTGTACTGCACACAAAATACCTATGAGTGAGTCTGTAGAAACCGTGGCACTTGTAGCAATTGTAGCGTTCGTCCTTGGAATCCATTGCGACCATGCTCACCTTGCTCACCAAACTCACCATCACGACGATGCTCACAATCGCTACAAATCGCCTACAATTACGTTGTATTACGAAATCAGGTGCAAAATCACCTTTTTCCGGAATATACAACCAGCTTATTATTGATTTTCACTTGCAAATGTGGTGTAATTTATTACGAAAATAGGTGCAAAATCACCTTTTTTCGTAATGGATGGTGCATCATGGAGATTAAACGGGACATCTACTTAGGTAAATTGGTCCGAAAGAAGAAAAACGGTCTAATTAAGGTTGTAACAGGTGTAAGACGATGTGGAAAATCCTATCTTTTGTTTCACTTGTTTCATAATCATCTGTTGGAAAGCGGAGTACCTGAAGACCATATAATTGAAGTGGCTTTGGATGATCGTAGAAACAAAGACCTTCGAGATCCTGATGCCATGCTTAAATTCATAGATGAAAGCATCAAGGACAAGAAGGATTATTACGTCATTCTTGACGAAGTTCAGTACTTGAATGAGTTTGAAGATGTCCTGAATAGCTTACTCCATATCAACAATGTTGATGTCTATGTGACTGGTAGCAACTCAAAGTTCCTTTCCTCTGATGTGATTACACAGTTTCGTGGTCGTGGAGATGAAATCCATGTATACCCTTTGAGTTTTCGAGAGTACATATCTGCGTATCAGGGAACGCTGGATGAGGCATGGGACGATTATCTTGTCTATGGAGGTCTCCCTCTGATTCTAACCATGGAGATTCCGGAAGACAAAGCGGAGTATTTGAATTCTTTGTTTCAAAAGGTCTACATCTCGGATATCGTCGAGCGCCATAATGTGCGGAACAAGGCGGAGCTGGATGAACTGGTGGATATCATTGCTTCAGCGATTGGCAGCTATACTAATCAGAATAAACTGGCTAGGACGTTCAAAAGCGTGAAAGGGACAACAATCAGCGATAAGACAATTAAGAACTATATCGACTACCTGATTGACTCCTTCCTAATCAGCAAGGCCTCCCGTTTTGATGTCAAGGGAAAGAAGTACATAGGCTCGCCTTCAAAGTATTACTTCGAGGATGTTGGGCTTAGAAATGCAAGGTTGGGATTCAGGCAGATTGAGCAGACTCATCTTATGGAGAACATCATCTACAATGAATTGCGGATTCGCGGATATCATGTAGATGTTGGAGTGGTGGAGCACTACGAGGCCTCGGATGGTGGAAAACGCAGCAAGAAACAACTTGAAGTTGATTTTGTTGCGACAAGGGGAAGTGAGAAGTATTACATTCAATCTGCTTTTGCGCTTTCGTCAGCAGACAAGGTCAATCAGGAACAGCGGAGTCTTCTTTGTATTTCTGATTCCTTCAGGAAAATCATCGTTGTTGGCGACAATATCAAAGTCAGAAGAGACGAAAATGGGATTGTTACAGTTGGACTGAGGAACTTCCTTTTGGATGAAAACAGCTTGAGTCTGTAGAGGAGTTGAAGGAAAACAAAATTACGAGGAAGGTCAAGAGAATTATCGATTAGAAATCGTCTTTCTCCGACTAGCTCAACAATCAGAATCTTGAGGTCCACTTAGGTATGATATTAAGGTTTGTCTTGTAAAGAATGACTACTCACCGCAGTACAACCCTGAGGCGTTCAGCAAAGTAATGGAACAAGAGGAGAGTTTTGAGGAGTTTTCAGATTCACTTGTATATAGCTCTTACAAACTTCCAAATGATCAATCTCTATGTTTTGCCGCTGATGAATCTTATTCGTTTGGTAAATGAATAATTCATAGTAATTAAAGGTCTCGAAGGAGCGATTTTCCGCACTTGTTGTGACAAAGAAAAACTCTCACCACTGGTGAGAGAAATTCCTTGGACAAGCAATCTGCTGATTATGATTGGCTGCAAGGCCGATGAAGAGTGTGAGTTGATGAAGAATGAACGCTGTTATCTATGCTCGCTATTTCTCAGACAACAAGTACTGGGAATCCATCGAAGATCGTCTCCGTGAATGCCAAAGAAAAGGCCACAGCTGGTTTTCTTCCACTGTGACCTTTTTTTTCGTATCAACCATTGACGATTGAGTCTATGGTCTCCTTGGCCTTGCTGACTGTGCGCCAGTCTGAGCCTGTTATCTCCCAACGCACTACGTTGTCTTCGCTGCGGCTCTGGCGCTGGACTATCTGGTACCAGTCGGTTTCAAGGTTGGTGTCCTTCGTTATCTCAAGCGGCAGATTGTACCTTATAAGCGATGCATCCAGGGACTTGCCGTCCGGGGACTTGTCAAAGCATGTAAGACCCTGAGCCTTGAACGTTTCGTCTATCTTCTTCATGACATCCTGCATCCTTTGGGTGTCGTCGAAGTGGACTGTCCACTCTCGCTCCCTTATGGTCTTCTCCTGCATGTCCAATGCCTTCTTGTAGTCCTGAGGCCTTTCCTTGTGCATCCTTGCTGTGAGCAGGGTGTAGAAGAGGGTGTTCTCAGTCGCTGCAAAGCCCTTTGAGAAGTCCTTTGGGTCATATGGGAAGTTCATGTAGTAGTGTCCGCTCTCCTCGCATGCCGCAACGGTTCCTGTCTTCTGCTCATCCATGAGGGCTTCCTTTATGAAGGAATGCCCGTTGCGTATGAGTTTGACGCTTGCATAATGGGCTTGGATCCTCTGGGCTATGGGGTTCGCTTTGACATCGGCATAGGTGGAGATGTGTGGATATGTCGTCCTGTAGAGTGCCGTTATCTGGGGCATGAGGATTGAGAAGTTGAAGGATGGGGCCAGCTGGAGCGAGTTGCTAGCCATGACGTCCATGCGATCGCCGTCTCCATCAAAGAGAAGTCCAAAGTCGTAGTCGCCGTCCTTCATGTGGTTCTGTGCGTCCTCTATGGACGAAAGGATGATGGGGTTGGGGTCGCCTGCAGGGAAGCGTCCGTTTGGTACAAGGTGTAGCGTCTTTACGTTTGCGCCGCAGTAGGTGAAGGCCTCTGTGATCTCCGTGCCGGCTGCTCCGCTTAGGAAGTCGCATAGGATATCAAGTCCGTCAAGCGAGTGTATGCCGGTCTTTGCAAGCTCCATTGAGTAGTCCATGTACTGGTCAAGATATCTTTTGACCGTTACCTTTCCAAGGTTTGCTGTAAGACTTGGTGCTTTGTTCTCAACGTACAGCTCCTTTATCTTCGCAATTCCGCCTTCAGGTCCGCTTCCGTAGGTGATTGGCGCCATTGGTGGCATTATCATCTTCATTCCAACGTACTCGCCAGGGTTGTGGCTTGCTGTGAACATGATTCCGCAGGCCTTGGGGTTCTGCATGCATGCAAAATAGAACTGCGGCGTGGAGATCTGGAGCGGGTTGACTATGAGGTCAAGACCAAAGTAGGGGAACATGTCCAAAGCTTCCTGCATGAGACCAGGAACCCCCAGTCTTGCATCGTGGCCCATGACAATGGTGCTGCATCCAAGGGTGTCCTTCATGTAGCATGCAACGCTTGAAAGCAATCTCCTGATGATTCCTGCATTGAGCTTCTCTTCCTTGGTTCTTATGTCGTAAGCCTTGAACATACTCAGATTCAATTCATCCTGTGCCATGTTTCGTCTCCTGCCGTTGCGCCCACTCATCGTTTCGTTTGTGGTTTCTTGTAGTCTTTTGTAGTTTCGTCTGTGCAAAGTATACCCAACGGAGCGGTTAGTTGCAAATACCGGGTCGTTATGTGGAGTCTTTTTAAAAAAACTTCCTGAATCCGTGAATGGAAACGCAAGGTTTCTTGTATTCCCTTTATAGAGGACATTGGTTCAGAGTCTCAAAGTGTTCCAAGAACGGACTTTGAATCTTCCTCCTCAGTGACGAAAACATCTTTAAGGAGGTTCTAATGAAGAGATTTCGTTTTTGTATCGGTGCTGTCTCCAACCTTTTTCTGTTGGTTTCGGTTGTGTTGTTGGTTTTCATGTCCATTGCATTGGTGTCCTGCGACGATGGCTCGTCCGGATCCTCCAAAGGGTCTAACAACGGAACGAGCGGTGGCGCAGGTTCGGTTGCAGGAGGTACAAGCGTGTCGTTTCAACTCTCGCTTGATGACTTCATAACCAAGACTTACTCTGAAAACCCATTAGGACTTGAAGTTGGGTTTGACGCAGGCAAGACCATAGCGCCAAAGCCAAACCTGATGAACGTATCAAGCTATTCGGTTGAAGGAATAGGCCCTGGAAACTCCGCCTTTGGACCTGTCCATTCCAAGCAGAGCAGCGTATCCGTAGAAGGCCTCGTTTCCGGACAGTGGTCAATAGTTGCAAAGGCGTACAACCAAAACGGCAACGAACTGGCCGTAGGCAAGGCTTCGTGTTGTCTTGAATCGGGTTCCAACCGTGTGGATGTTGTTCTTGACACCTTGACAGGGGAAGGCTCCATCCAATTGACCTTCAAATGGAAGGCTTCGATCTCAAGCTGCAGGGACATTCGTTTTGCAATTGTGCTGGAGGATCCCCAAGGTGTCAGACGTCAGGAGTTCTTGGATGCAAAAACATCCGACTGCAGCCTTTCGTTTTCACAGAAGCTTGCAGCTGGGTCCTACACCTTGACCGTGAAGGTGAGCGATGATGCCGGGCTTAGCCGCGGTTGCGCTGAAGCCATAAGGGTCGTGGCCAACGAGACATCAATAGGCGTGGTCAACCTTGAGGATTGCCCGACCTCGCTTGAGATATCCATTGGAGGCTCAATAGGCATTCCTATACCAGTCTATGCCACATGCACGCCAACAGGCACCGGATTCCTTCTAAGTGCACGCTGCGACACCTTGCCCGCAGGTCTTGCCGAGTCAGATTTGAAATACCGATGGTTCCGTGACGGCGAAGCAGTAGGCTTCTCCCGCGACTTGAAGGTTTCTTCGTCAGGCTCTTCCAGTCGCTACGATGTCATAGTGTCATGCAGCATTGCAGGTACATCAGGCAGTGCCACCGTGACTGTGAATTGAGTGCTTTGTTGGAGAGGATAGTTTTGAAAGTTCCCCTAGAGTCTGATTTCTTCCGAAACTCATTTTTTCGATGTTTCGGAAGAAAAATTTCTTCATTTGAGGTTGAAAATGGATTTAGAGAAGAAAAAATTGAGTGAACTTGCCGCTGAATTTGGGAGACAATTGGCGTCTTTGAAGAAGAACAGGGAGAAACTTGTTCCTGTACATCATGAAGTCCAAGGTTCGTTGGTGATTAGAAACAGCAAGAAGTGTACTGAATATCTAATCTACAAAGGTAAAGACAACCCTCCTGAGTATATCAGCAGAACACGAACTGATATCATTGCCCCATTGGCGCAGAAGCGTTATGACGAGAAACTAAGGGGAGTCATTGGAAAGCGAATCAAAGCTCTTGGTGAATGCATCGATGTTCTTGAAAGGTTTTTGAAACTGGAAGATGTGACGGATGTCTATTCATCTTTTCCTGCAGAACTCAAGGAATATGTCGAGCCATACGAAGGCAACGATGAAAAGTTTGCAAAGAGATGGCAGTCCATTGATTTTGGGAAGTGGAGTAGCGGGATACATTCGAAGTATGTAACCCAAAGAGGTGATAGGGTCAGGTCGAAAAGTGAGGTGATAATTGCCGACAGGCTATATTCCAAAGGCATTCCATACCACTACGAAACGCTCTTTGTGTGCAGTGATGGCAGTATGACAAGCCCTGATTTCAGAATCTTGAACAAACGTACGAGAAAACAGTATTTCTGGGAGCATTTTGGAATGATGGACGATCCGGAATACTGTTTCCATGCCATAGAGAAGATTGAGAAATATGCAGACAGCGATGTAGTGTTGGGAGAGAACCTTATAGTGTCGTTTGAAAGTTCGCTCAAGCATCTAAGCACAGAGTATATTGATACTATGATACGAGAATACCTCGAGTGAAGGTTTCGTTGTGCGGAATCTGTTAGCTTCTTGGCTTTCCAGATGCAGTTCCTTTCATTGGGGTTGGAAGGAGCCTGTTCAATGCAAGGTGTGCAAGGTTCAGTCCAAAGATCCCTGTCAGGGTAGGGAGGCTTCCAAGAACCTTTTGCCTTCCGTCCTGACCATATGTGAACTCCACGACCTCAGGTGAGAACACAACGTCTATACCCTTTCCAACACCTTGCTTGCGTACATTGGTGCGTACCTGCTTTGCCAATGGACACCCCCAGGTGTCCATCAGGTCTCCGGTGCGCACCAATGATGGGTCTTTTCTCAGTGCAGCTCCCATTGATGAAACAACGGGGATATTCCTTGCGTATGCCTGCGAAAGAAGCAGACACTTGGATTTCACGCTGTCTATTGCATCTACTATCAGGTCGGGAGTCTTGCCTTCAAACGGTGCGAATACCTGTTCAATCGTGGATTCGTCCACGAAAACAGGGAGCGTTTGCACTTTGGTTTCGCGTTCTATGTCATGTATGCGGCTGCAAGCGACATCAACCTTGCGTTTCCCTATCGTTGACTCCAAAGCTACAAGCTGCCTGTTGATGTTGGAGTACTCCACTGTGTCAAAGTCCACGAGCCTGAATGTTCCAATTCCGCTGCGGGCCAGAGCTTCAAGGCTGTACGAACCAACGGCTCCAACCCCTACGACCACTACGAACCTGTCCCAGAGAGAATCAACTGCCTCATCTCCTAGGAATCGGCTTATCCGCAAAAGCTTGCGCTTGTCCATAGCAGTGCTCCTTTACTTCGTCCAAAACCATGCCCAACCTTTTTGCCGCTGACGCATAGCACGACGATAGGATTTCATTATACTGGTTTTCATCCGTACCTTCATAGTCGGTTTCAAGAACCCAAGAAGGATTTGCGGTGGTTATGGCAGGCAAGTCTCCATGAAAGCGTGGCCCAATGCCTATAAGCACACCAGAATCGTACAACTGCCTTGCAGTCTCCTTGGAGCCAGTGAAGCCATGCCATAGCACGGAAAAGGAGGGAAGGGATGCCTCCCTTATTGCCCGTATCGTGAGTTCTGTTGCCTGTACGCTGTGGATCGTTACTTTTTTGTGAAGCGATCGTGCATACTGGAGCATCGTGATGAGGTTTTTGAACTGCTGGTCCAAAGAGACAATACCCGTAAAACGTCTATCAAAACCAACCTCTCCTAGATGAATGCCAGGCTCCAAAAGACATGTTTTCAGAACCTCCCATCTTTCAATGCTCCAGTACTGAGGCAGAAGCCCCTCGAAACGCATAAGGGGCTGTGCGTCCTTTTGCAAAGCATGGCTTTCCAAAGGAAAAGCCGTGCACACCATAGCGTTTGGAGATGGAAAATGTGAATGGAAATCAACCAAGTCAAGCATACATCCAAAGCCTATCACCATGTGGCTTCAAAAACCAGTGGCGGAGGCAAAGGTTTTTCATTACAATGACCACATGAGGTATTCGAGGCATTCAAAACGCATCTTGGTTGCAATGACCTTGCTTTGCATCTGCATGTCGCTTGCATGGGCCAAAGTGACGCTTGACAGCAGGCCAGGGGTCATCGCCTCTTTTGGGGGAGCGTTTACTATTCCAACCGAGGACTATCTCTCACAATACCCTGGCGACCCATCGGTAAAGATGCCTCCAGTAAGAACCTCGTATGGCTATAACGTGGATTTGAATATCGTTGACATTGGGTTGGGATCGAATGCGGATTCTCGAAGGATTCATATTGGGCTGGGTGTATCGTTCGTTGGTGTAAGCCATTCCATTGCGTTTGGATCATCCATGCTCAAGGCCTACCACGGGGTTGGTGCATTTCTGGCCTGGACCGCTTATTTCGATTCATTTGACCTTTCAAGTGCAGCAAAGCTGTTCATATGCGAATTTCGTGAGACGAAGGCCTCTTTCATCGCATGTGAGCTGGAAATCTCGCCAAACATCCCTCTTGCGACATCGAATTTCGTGAGGTTGTCCATCGCAACCCCCATATCCCTCTTCATAAAGGCCGATTCCCTTGTGCTTCGCCTTTCATGCGGGCTCCGTCTTGATTATTCCATAACGGGCTTCAAGGAGGCTGGAAGATGAGAAGACTTGCCTTCTTTTTCGCCATGATTCTGGTAGTCCTCCTACTTGCCTGTTCATGTGAACTCATCTATGAAACCAAGGACGGCAGCCCAAAGATTGAGAGGGTCAACATACTTGTGTATGGGAACGACTATGCAAACTGCACTTTTGATGGTAGTCCGTTGTACATTCCCCATCGTCGTGACAGGCGCCTGTTTGGCACCGTCAACGATGCTACCCAAGTGGGGCTTGCATTCGAGGCTTTGGCAAGGGAATCGGGCTTGGAGAGCAATGCCCATTATATCCTTGGAAAGAACCATGACAAGAAAGGTGAAGGATTCCTCTATGAAATCCAAAACGCCATTGAGACTCCAGACAAGGATACAACGATGGCGCATTTCAGAGAAGTCCTCTCACAAATTGCGGATATCTCCACGGAGAAGGATCTTACTGTTGTGTTCGTAAGCTGCCACGGTTTCTACGATGCAAGCGTTGGAACGAAAGCTGAGTATGGAAAAGCGGAAGGCACATACTTCGTTACGAGCGCCAACACAGGTGACGAATGTGAGCTCTATTCACATAGGGACTTCCTTGAAGATGTATCCAAGATAAAAGGCATAAAGCTCATCCTTGCCGATGTCTGCCATTCAGGTGGAATCGTCAAACCCGATTATGTAGGATTGGGCAAAGACGAGTACAAAGGTATGGATGCCGCGCAGCTCTTCTTTGAGAACGACAAAATAGACATAGACGCCTCTCTTTTCTGTCTTAGCGCTTCAAGGTACTATGAGGAGTCGTTTGAGTATAGAACAGCTGGTTCTGACGACAGAACACACGGCTACTTCACCGTGGCGCTGTTGGAGGCCTTGGGTTGGAATGGTGAAAGCTATACCGGTAGCGCCAAGGCTGCAAGGAATGGGCGGCTTACGTTCCAGAACCTTGTCATCTATGTCACTGAAAACGATGGTTATGATGACCAGACCCCAATGTCCAGCGGTGGTGGCAACGATGTCATACTGTTTTCTTTTTGATGGGAGGTGAAAGATGTTGTTCATTGTTCTTCTGACGTTTGGAGCTCTATTGGCAGTCTCAGGCCTTGTCCTTGTATTAATGAACATTGGACAGCCTTTCTCCTTGAACAACCTGCAGCCTGCATTCGTCCTTGTAGGCGGATTTTTCATGTTTATCGCAGGTGCTGTGCTGTCCAACATGGCAATTCGCATCCGATGGATGAATCGCATAGAGCATAAGCTTGACGAAGTCCTTGCCGGGAAGGAATCAAAGGACATCCAATGAAAGTGAAAGGCCGCTGCATTCCAAAGATATGCAACGGCCTTTCTTTCGGGCAGACTGGATTTGAACCAGCGACTCCAAGTCCCCCAGACTTGTACGCTAAACCCCTGCGCCACTGCCCGGTGACGTATGGAAGGCAAAGCATCCAAACGACAATAGGAACTTAGCACACCAAGATAAGGAGTGTCAATGTACATTGCCAACATGTAAAAACACTGTAAAACCTTGAGAATTGGAGCGTTGGCTAGGACCAAAACATCCAATGTGTTGTAGAAACAACAGCCTTGCTCGTGCAGCTTCAGTAATATATGTCTTTGCGAAACTTAGCGGAATCTTTCGCTATGTTCTTTTAGGATATGTACATGCTTGGGTGGCGCTGTTTTGAATAGAAGAAGTCTTTCATTTGCACTGGTTTTAGTTTCCATGATGTTTCTCGTTATAATGCCGTTGCATGCAGACGACTCGCTGGGTTGGGAGGGCGTTTCGTTTGGACTCAAGATAAACAAGTACCAAGCGGCCTTTTCTTCGGTGCGTTTCATTGATTTGAACGATAAGACGATTGATACGATGAAGATAAACACAGAGAGGGGAATCAATGATCCTCAGTTCAAGATGGTGGTCAATACGAATCATCATGTCAGTGTAAACCTCACATTCAACCCATTCGTAGAAGGGATTTCCAATACAATGCTGACCTATGACATCAGGATGTATGATGCCGATGGCTATACTCCTCATGGGTTTGCGTTTGGCTTGGAAACTGTAGACAGGATCCCTGTCACCGCTGCGGCTGCGGTGTCGTTCGAGGCCCAAGCCTCTACGGAAGCATACGAGTACCCATTTTCGTTCCAATTCCATACAGCTTCCCTTGATGCTGTGATCCCTGGCGAATACAGCTGCGTCCTGCGTGTTGAGGTGGCTTCCCTAATATGAATACCAAGACTATGCTATGCTGTTTAGTTCTTCTCCTCCCGTTGGTCCTCTTGTTTGCAGTGGATAATTCCGTGTCCACAACTTCAATGACCATAGACGCATTCAAGAAAGTTCCCACTGTAACCACTGGCACCTTTGAAGTCACGGCTTCGTTCTACGAGTCCGACACCGATAAGACACCAGTATCAGGCATAGGGCAGCTGTTCGATGTATCGACAAGAGCTTCCAACGGGACCCTTGCGGACTTCTCCAAGGTTTTTGTCGTGAATATAAAGTCCAACTACGGGGACAAAGTTAAGTTCTCCTTCCGATTCGGACCATTTATAAATCAGGTTGAAAACAGCAAGAAACTAAAAGCTACATATCAGGTCTCAACGGAGACTCAGGATTGGAAAGAAGTCAGTGGGGGATTTTTCACCACCACCTACAGATTTAGATTCTCGTTTTCCCCTGACGTAACTTCAGTTGTAAATGATGGAGTTGTAATGGCATTCAAGGAATGTTCCGTACAAGGAGAACAGAAGAGTTGGTATGGATCATCTTACGAGCCATTTACAATTCAGCCAGGCCCGATATCTCAACTGAATACCATTTTGGAAGCGAACATATATGGTTCCTTGAAGGTCGAAGCATCCGATTATGCCAGCATTGACCCCAACGTCGATTACGTTTCGACCATTGTCATCACCATGGAGGTGACAACATGATGAAGCGTCTTTTTCTTGCTGTTGCGCTTGTGTTTGCGCTAAGTCAGGTTTTCGCCTCTGAAATTCTCCATGTCACAGGACATACAAAGGGCATTGACCTTCTAGGGTTCATCAGGGAATACCATATGGTGGATATTCAGCCAATAAGGGACGAAACGCCTGAACACAACCAAGGATACGGAATGCCCTTCGACATAATGGGAAGCGATGTGGCCTACAATGACAGTGATGTTACGATAGGTAGGCGCATAGCAACATGGACGATAGCATCGACGTATGCACCTGTGACCATACAGATAAGCACTACTCCTTTGAAGAATCTTGGTGGGACTGTTGACATACATTACTTCCTATGCCTGAGATACAAGTATTCCAAATTCGATGATAGCGGTGTGGCATCCGGTACGGAAGTGGGCAACATAATTGTTTCCAGTGACTCCGCAAACGAATACTACAACCCGCAGAAGGTTCTTGAAAACGTAAGCACAGGAACGAGTGGACAGGTTTATCCCATACTTTCGAACTCCCAGGATGTCAGATTCATGCTGTCCAACTACACCAATGCCGAGAAGGACTCATGGCCAGGTGGTGTGTTTTCATCTACGGTCACCATAGAGGTCGTTGGGTCATAGGAGAATTGGATATGACAAAAAGGCTATACCTGTTTCTTTCAATCATCGTTCTAAGCTCTTCCATGGCGTTTTCCGAAGCCACGGTCTTCATGAAGCAGTTTTCCTCCTCGTTCCTTGTCAACCTTGCCTCTGATAACTACGTTGCCCATGGAGACGACCCTGATTGGGCACAGGAGAATCCTTCCAACCCACATCCAAGTACTGGTGACAACAAGTATTATGACAATCAGATGCTGTGTACCTTGGGAGTGCAGAATACTCATAAAGACGTTACGTTCACCTTCTCCCTTGATTCCGGACATTGGCTCTACCTGCTGGATGAAACGGATCTCAGATTTTCCAGACCTTTTGGAGTTGACCTTATAATCAGGGGAAATGGAGCAAGTGGACATACGACACTCCAGGTAAATGGAAAGAAGATATCCCATCTGGGGTTGTCCTCGGCTTTTGGAGACAATCGTTCCGGGTCTGTTTCTTTCACGATTCCGGCTTCTGCGATGCAGGATTATCAGTCGATATGGTTCGATATCTGCCTTGTCATGGACTCTCCCCTCGATGCGAACGGGCAGGTCGTCATTGATGGCACTACATATACTGTGACACCACACGAGGACAACTACAGGGCACGCATAACTGTCTCCGTGGAGAACGAGGACATCGTTGGGGGATCTAGCACCTACTACATTGACCTTTTGGGCTATTATAGAGCGGACGGCATCTCTCCAGAAGCCCTTTCAGCCATCTTGGACGTAATCCCTACGGCTGCCGCCAGCTCCCTTGATATCGAAACGCTTAGAGCTAACGATATAGAGCAGACCGTCGCATCCTACAGATTCACAACTTCGACTGTAGAAAAAGGAAACGGCAAGGTCTATTTTTTCCTATCCTCTAGTGAAAGTGGGAGCGGTTCCCTTCCAGACGAGGGTGGATTCTCATTGAAGTATACCAAAAACAACAGAATACCCTCTGTATTGAACAAGTACAACAGCGTTGCATACGAGGCAAAGATTGTTTCAAATGAATACAATAAGGAAACGGTCTTTGATGGAACGACTGGTTTTGGCACGACGGAAGGAATCCTGAACACGTACCATGCTGTGGAGCCAGATTCTGTAAGTACGACGACAGGACACGGAAACCTCGTCAGATGGCACGATTCGGGAGTCGTCAAGGTCAAGATGACGGGCAATGTGGATGATCTTGTAGCAGGACTCTATACCTCGACGATCTATTTCCATGTTGTCACGAATTTCTAGCCTTCTGAGATTGCATTGATTGCATCTGATTATATCTAGAAACATATGATACAACTTCGTCATTGTTTGACAGACAATTTCAAAGAGACCGTCCTTTCCTGGTCTATGGTCATTTCCAATCTGTATGGAGGTTCTTCCAGAATCGTTGATTTGAACTTCATGGACACTTTCCCGTCTGCAACCTTAAGCTCTGCATGGGAGTCCAGTAAAGAGAACAACGACTCATTGAGGCTTGGCTTTCCATCCAGAGGCCTTTCCATCCTTGTAGATAACTTGAGTTTCGCATCCATGTACTTCCATGAAACCTCAATGATGGAGTAGGGGCTTTTACCTCTATCCGTTTCATAGTGGATAAAGTTCATGCATGAAACTGAAAAACATTCATGCTTGAGCAATACGTCAAATTCGATAAGGCTTTCCTGTGAAAGCCCTCCAAAGGAAGGTGGCGCAAAGCTTGTCCTCGAATACGAACATCCCAAGGTGAACGAACGCCCAAGCGAACATGAAATGGAAAGGGCCTCTATGGGATTTGGTTCTCCATCAAGGGCCTTCAGCTTCACTCCCACACCTCCAAGTCTGCGGTCGAACTCTACTTTCATGTCTCCAAGTTCAAGTTTCGCTCCCATTCCAACGCTTGTTCCTCCTCCAAGAAGGAGGTCCCATGCGTTCTGAAGGAAAAAGGATCCCTCCACGCCAAGGGAAGAGACGTTTCCTTTGAACGACGTCCCCACCATAGAGAAGAACATGTGCCTTCCATATCCAAGGTACTTCCAATCGACCTGCAGCTTTGGAGCTGTCTTGAGCATAAGAACGCTGTTCTGAGATGCCGTAAGGAACGAAACGAATGCACGTTCGTTTCCCATCACAAAGCCAAATCCCAAGGGGGAGTTTGGATTGAACACTGGGTTCAGGGCCACAACGTCCAGATTCTCTGCACATAACGCCATTCCAGAAAGCTTTGGCGCAAGTGAAAGGTTGCTTGGAATGGAGATGTTGCCGTTCTTTCCAAAGCCTTTGTATGGGATTGGGCCATTGAAAGAATCCAGCATCAAGGCAAACAGCCCTTTTGCGGCAAGTTCCCCAATGTACAGGACCCCGCTTACGTCGATGCTTGCAAACGGAGGTGCCTTCAACTCAATCCTTTTGCTTTCGTCCTGTGTGATTTCCAAGAACGTGCGAACGACACCGACATCGGTCTTCAGGGTGAGAGTGTTGGGTGTCTTGGAGCCCGATGCCTTTGTCAGTTCGACCTCCACGTGGTTTCCTGCAACGGCCTGCTGGGCTGCAATAGCCATTGCTGCAATGATGGTTGCTGTAAGTATTCTTCTCTTCATACAAGACATATACGCAAAAGCTGCGAGTTCCATTCACGGTTTTCCAACTTTCTTCCAAGAATCATTGAAACTTGCCGTCCTTGAGGGTAGAATCAAGAAGATTTAGAGGAACTTTCAAAACTATGCTTTGTGTGGATTGGACATGGATTGCCGAGATGG